>OIZA01000119.1_pt1 | contig 47062 bp, 57 predicted proteins | sample 1588381 | NCBI WGS metagenome assembly OIZA01 (sample SAMN03283277) | human gut metagenome | biome: human-associated habitat; material: feces | host: Homo sapiens | place: Peru | collected 2012 | reverse complement strand
CTTTTTCAAAAATTTCAAACCCAATGTCATAAATTCAGCAAAGTTTAAGGTTTTGCGAATTTTGTTTTGATATAGTTTGGGAAATTTTTAGAAAGAGAGGATACATAATGCCAAGACAACTAACTGATGAACAAAAAAAAATAATTGCCACAAGCCAATCAATGCTTGCTGGCGAAAGTTTAAAAATCCAAGCTTGTGCTGGTAGCGGCAAAACTTCAACTTTGGTAGAAATCAGCAAAGCTAACCCAAATGCTAGGTTTCTTTATCTTGCATTCAATAAATCCATAGTCGAGGAAGCTAAAAATAAATTTCCCGACAATGTCGAAGTTCAAACAACGCACGCTCTAGCGTATGCAAGTATCATTAAGCCAAACAATTATCCATTTGCGGAAAAACACACTTATTTTGATTTAAAGGACATTTTGGGTTTCAAAAACTATGATGAATTTTCCTCTTTTAACAAAGAATTAAACTATTTTTTAAATTCAGATATAATAAACTACACACACCCTCTCATTGATAAATTATTTGAAACTGCACGAAGAAGAGAAATACCCTACACACATTCGATGTATTTGAAAGAATATCAAATGCTTTCTACCGAGCAGAAAAATCTCGACAGATACGATTTTATTTTACTTGATGAGGCACAAGATACGAACGGTGTTACACTCGGTATCTTTTTAGATAATTCGTGTAAGAAAGTTGTTGTCGGCGATACCTTTCAAAACATTTACGGTTTTAGAGATACAGTAAATGCTCTTGAAAAGCTAAAAACCAACTTCAATGAAAGTCTAACGCATTCATTTCGCTGTCAGCAAAATATACTCAGCAAAGCGTGTTATTTTTTAAACGAATACAGCGAACAAGACAAAAAAGTTTGGTTTAAATCAGGCTATGAGGAAAAACAAGATGAAGTTAAAACAAGAGCCATCATCACTCGCTCAAATGCTGGGATTATAGAAATGATTGCTAAAAGCCTCGCAAAAAAAGACGGCGAATCGCCAGAGCATTACAAACTCATCAAAGAGCCTAATGCTATTTTTGCTTCAAGTTTGAGTTGTTACCACTTCAAAAACAACCAACTTGATAAAATTCACAGCAACTATAAGTGGATTAAAAATTTCAATGGCATAGCAGATTTGAAAGATTTTGCGGATTTAACTTATGATGTCGAACTTCAAAAGGCTATGGAGCTTGTAGATAAATACGGCGAGCAGCTCTTTGATTTGTTTGAACACGCTAAAACTCTTTATAAAACCAAAGAATTTGACACTTATCTTACTAATGCTCATATCTCAAAGGGCTTGGAGTGGAATGAAGTCGTTTTGTATGAGGATTTTCCCGAGCTCAAAGATATACAAAGTAAGCTCAATGAAGCAATAGATAAGAAAGAAAGAGAGCGACTTGCAAAATCTTTGCAAGGTGAAGTAAATCTCTACTATGTCGCACTCACAAGAGCCAAAGATAAGATTATCGATAGAACGAATAATCATCTAGAATACAAACATTTTTGCGCTTCGCTCAAAAATAAAGAAGAACAAATGCTTGACGATGAAACAAATATGGACAAACTTCGCAAAACTAGGACATTGCCTCGTTATGCAAATAAGTGAAACAAGACTTGGCTTTATTTAAGCTCAATATTAAGAAAGGACAATAATGAAAATTTGGAACTTTGAAGCAGAATCACCAATTATCGCTACATTAAAACACTATAAGCTTGATGAGAAAGACAAAAAGTTTGAAATACCTAATTTATGGGTATTTCAAACCAACAAAAAAGCAAAAACTCAAATTAAGCAGTTTATAAATTTAGGCAAATGCCAAATGAATAAAGACATTGTTAAATCTATTGTCGAATTGTTTGCCGACAAACTTGACTTAAAAGAAGTTATTGTTACGGCTGAAAGCCACAGTGAGGGCTATATTTTTGACTTGTATTATTCCTTTAGCCTTAAAATCAAATAAATGCAAGTTTTAAAAAAGCTTTACAAGCCTATATAAATTGTCGAACACACCGCACAAAAAATTTGTGGTATAAAAAAGGCTATGATAAAAAGCCATATTGATTTATAGCCTGTGATTGTGTAACAACGCAAAACAAACACAAAACCTACTGAAGTTGCACTTAAAATACCAATAAAAAGAAGATAACACAATAAAAATCCTAGAATTTTCAGAAGTAAACCATCAGGCATCACACTGTAGCCTAATACCATTAAAAATAAAAAATTTGACAACGCTAATCCCAAATACAACACAAATAACACTTTTTTAGCTTTTAATCTAAAATTTGTGATAGGATTTATCATTTCATATACTTGTGCCCAAATTCTAAGCGAACTAAATGCGCCTCGTATATAATCATTTAGCATTTTAGTTTCTATATCCATCTTTTGTTCCATTGCTAACCTCCGTTGCATTTTTATGAGTATTGTAGCACAAGAAAGTAAATAAGATGTCATATCTAAAAAAAATTTAAAAAATTTTTAACATATTGCTTAATAAGGACTTTGTGATAAAAATGTATGACATTTTGTCATAACTTTTTTTGTCAAAAGTGTGAAAATATAGCTATTTTGTCAGTTTTTTAAAATTGAAAATTTGCAAAAAAATTAAATGAATAATATAATTTCACAAAAAAAATCGTAAGGAGATTTTTTAAAAATGAAGAAACTAATTTTATGTATTGTATGCACTATGTTACCATTGTTTGGTGCAGATGAGAGTGTAAAAAATGCAAATGAATTTTTTGAAGATACAGTTGATAATATAACAGAAAAGAACAAAGAATATAGTTGCGCCTCTAAATCAAAGGACGGCAAGTATACAACTGAGATTATCGGCTATGATTTTGAAAATGGAATTGTTGAATGTAGGGTAAGGAGCGAGGGCGATACATACGAAACATATAGGTCATTTAATGCCAACAAACAATTTCTTAAAAAAAGTTTTTCATATTTAAAAGAAGAAAATATAAAAAACATCAATAAGTTAATAGAAAAACAAAATAATCCAAGTCTTATAAATAAGGCGATAAGTGCTATTTCTGCCCTTACTGAAAACAAAAGTGGAACAAGCGAAACGAGCGAAAAAATTCAACCCGAAATAAGTGTGGATACAGATAAAGTCAATTTGTCTCACTACTTAGCTTCTTTAGCTACTTTACAAAACATTAAGCCCGAACAGACTGCTGGCACAACATTAAACTATAACTTTAAGCTTAACATAGATGACTTGGATACAAAAGTAGATTTTGTAATAGCACAAGCTATGAATCAAGCCAATATTGAGTATTTCCGAGAACTTTATTATGGAATGAACGAAGTTTACATTCATCTCCAAAATCTGCTTTTTATAGTCGTTGGTGGTTTTTTTCTTGCCACGCTAGGCGGACAAAAAATTCAAAAATACCTTGAAAATCGTGGGCAAAGCACAGGACAAAAAGAACCTTACTTACACAAATTCTTTATTCCTTTACTCTGTGCGGGAGTTTTTTATATGCCTATAACCGAAAGTGGCGGCGTAAACAGCACCATAATTCAAAATATCATCAGATATTTTACCAATGAGGCTACAACCATAGCCGATAAAGCGAGTAGAATTGGATTAGCAAAGTATACTAAAAAATTCGATAAAGAGCATAATATTCGTATGCAGATAGAAAAACCAGAGCAAATTATCATCGATAAACAAAAGTTGCTTTATTTAAATATTTATGCAGATTTTTTACCAACAATAACAAAAGAATTACAAAAATGTAAAACACAATACAGCAACGATGAAAAAATGAAATTTTTTGATGAAATAGACGAAAGATGGCTTGTTCAAAGTGCTAAAAAGGAATTGGATAGCTCTTGGACGGACGAAATATCTAGCGGATTTACAAAGTTATGGAATACATTATTTGCGAGTAAAGAAAATAAATATCCAACAATTAGCTTAGAAGCTTGCAAATATCTAGCAACCGAACACGCAAGATATTCTACTGCTCTAGAAATATTAAAACAACGAGAAAAAACAGCTACAACATTTGAAGACACTATAAAAGATAGCAAAAAAGAAAACGCAAAAAAAGAAAACAAAGATAGACTCGAAAACACATCGAAAAAAGTGTTTAAAATACTCAATAACAATGAAACCGAATACGGTTGGCTAAATTCTCTAATCGCCCCAGCCTCCGTTATGCTTTTGAGTTTGCAACGAGATGCTAAGGTAACTTTGGAATTTAATTCAAAAGAAGACATTACGAAATTGCTTGATGACAAAAAAATAGCTGTGATGGAATCACTTGGAGAAAAAGCAGATGAGGATACTATTACGGGAAAAGCTATCAATTTTATTTTAGATAAAGTTGTTGTTTTTATGCTTCCTGGCTCACAAAGCATTTTCAAAACGATTACGGATTCTAATAGTCGTGTATTAAAAGCTGCTGCAACGGGGTATGTCATATATAACTTACAACAAAGGGGAGGAACAGAAACAGAGGTTATATTTACTACGGTTTTGCTAGGTTGGGGTGGTGTAAGTTCAGATGCTACAGCTACTTTTACATCTGGTGTTTCAAAAGGAATTAAAGGAGTTCTTGGTAAAGACAACCCGCTTGCATACATTTTAAGTTTGCCATTTGATGCCGCTAGCTCTGTTGCGAGCTCTATAAATAACTTATTAACAATATATCTAGGGCTTGCAACCGTTTACTTTTTATATATGGATATATTGGAAAAATTGCCACTCATCATCACAAGTATGGCAGGCATTTTAGCCTTTATAACATACTTTGTCAGCTTGTGTAAGTATTATTATATTTCACCCTTTGTTGTGGCATTTGCACTCACTACAAAGCGAGTTGATAAAATCATAAACTTTTTGATGATTGGTATAACCATTTTCTTTAAACCTGTGTTAATTGTGCTTTTTATTTATTTGGCACTTTTCCTACACGGAATAGTGTATGAACTATTCATAATTACATCAGTAAGTCAGTTTAATTCCATTATGGCATCATCGTATGATGAAAACTCAATAAATTTTGGAACTCAACTTACAATCGGCGTTATAAAAACGCTACTACAACTTTTTGGCTCGCTTGGCTCGTGCTATATCGTTTGGAAAACGATTATGACGGGACCTGATTGGGTATTTAAAATGCTAGGACTTGAAACTTCTGCTACTAGCGAAGCAACACAACAACTAGCTGGTAAGCTTGAACAAAAAGCTGTGGTAATTTAATTTGAAAGGATAAAAGATGAAAAAAACAATTTTAGCCCTAATGATAAGCGTATCATTAGGCATTTGCGCAGAAGAAGCGAGTAAGATTCAAGGCTTTGAAACACAAAAGTCCATAGAAGAACAACTCGACAATGCTCTTAACAGCAACAAAGAGTTAAAACAAAAGCAAAAGCAAGAAATCAAATTGCAAATTCAACGATATTTGGGAGAATAAGATGAAAAAAGTGTCAAAGATTTTAAGCATTTTAATGCTTTCATCGGCTACAATGTTTGGCGGAAGCTTTTTTGATAACTCTATAAGCGGTATAGAAAATTGGCTGAGATTTTCGCCAGCCATTCTTGCTGGTAAAGGGTGTATGGGACAATTCAAAGCCTATGAGAGCGCACTTGCAAATCAATCAGTTCGTAGATTTCAAGACTTAGAAAAGGAACATCAACAAAAGATTGATGATGCAGCAGCTACGCTAAGGCAAATCGTATATAGAGAACAAAACGAGGCATTAAAACAGCTCAATATCATCGCTGTTTTACAACAACAACAAGCCATAGCCGAAAAGCATAAAGCCTTTTTGATGGAGAAAAACAACCAAATTCAAAACATAAACATCAATATGAGGGCTGTGGGGCAGTAGAATGTTTGAGAAAATAAAAAATTTCTTTAAAAAATGGTTTGGCAATAACGACAAACAACAAATCTTTGATTTGATTGCAAATCAAAAAGCTGATACTCGCACTTTGAAAGATAAAAATAAATTAAACATAAGGAAAAATAAATGACTGAAAGATATAAAGTAGAAGATGCAAAAGCGATTGCGTATCGCCCCGAAAAATATGATATGCTTGCTTTCATAAGGCAAGATGTTTTTTTCGCAAATTTTCTTAATTTGATAGCTATGGTTAGCATACTAATGTGTTTGGCATTAGCATTTTTTGATTCTAAGGCTTTTGTCGTATTCGCTTGCACAAGTTTTATTATTTACGCCGTGCTTTTGATGGGGCTTTTTTTCAGTGAAGAAAAGATAGACAAAAAGGAAGCCATCATAAGAAATGAGCCAAATCAAAAGTATCTACTGAATTTAGGTAATGAAGTTAAAAAATTCTACGGCGATGCTGTTAAATCAGCGAAAGCACCTAATAATCAAACTCGTCCTGTGCTTGTCAATGCAGAGACGGTCAAACGACACTTTTTGTGTATGGCAACCATCGGTGCAGGTAAATCTGTCTTGATGAAAGGACTTATCGAACAATACGCTCTTTTGGGCGGCGGTTGCTTGATTGTTGATGGTAAAGGAACTGATGAGTTCGCAAGAGAAATTTATGGACTTGTGGCAAGTGTTGGTAGAGAAGATGATTTTGTGCATCTCAATTTCTTGGATATGAACAACACCCACACCATAAATCCACTTTTAAGTGGCTCTGCTTTATCGATTTATGAAATTCTAACTGCTTTGCTTATCGGCGAGGAAAACGAGTGGAAAGCCAAGCAAAAAGAATTTATGAAGACTATTTTGAAGCTTATGATTTATAAAAGAGACAATGAGCCTGATTTTATGTTTGATTTTTCTGCTCTTACGGAAATGATGAGTTTAACCACTTTAATCAAAGAAGCGATTAAATATAAGCATTTAGCCACAAAATCAAACGCTATTGCTGACTTTGTGAAATTTGTAAGTTCAAGTATAGATAAAGACTACAATGACTTTTTAGAGGGCAATCCTAACGATGAAAAGTGGGTAAAAGAGATGATGGACGGCGCAAAAGGCGAGGGACAAGGCGTATATGATGTTTCTATGAGCGTTGGTGCTTGGCGTTCAGTTATCACCAACCTTTCATCAGACTATGGGCGAATTTTCAATACGCCCACACCAAACATTAGTTTGTGGGAGGCAACGCAGCGCAATAAAATCATTTTCGTTACTTTGCCAACTATGGACTCAGATACTACACCAAAAGAACTTGGACGGCTTATTTTAGGGCTTATCAAAGGTGTTGCCGCTCAAAAAGCCAAAGATGCCGAAGAGCCACAAATTCCGTTTTGTTGCTTTTTAGATGAGCTTGGCTCTTATGTTGTCGAGGGATTTGGGCGTTTAGAATCAAAATCTCGTTCGTTGGGAATTTCTATTTTTCCATTTTTCCAATCCCCCGCACAAATTGATGCAGTGGGACAAGGCGATTTGGAAAGACGAGAAATTATCGATGTTACGGGTGTTCATATTCTAATGAAGAATATGCACCCCGAAACAACGGAATTTTACGCCAAATTTGCAGCTAAAATCAATGTTCTTAAAAAGAACTACAATGAGCGAAAGGAAATGACAAAGGGACAAGGCAGCACAGAAGATTCTTATCAAATCGAGGAAAAAGAAGCCATCATACACGATGAGGTTGTAAATATGAACAATGGTGAAATGTGTATATTTGCCAATGGTAAATTACATAGAACAGTCGCAAAAGCTGAAACAACCTTGCTTACAGAGGGTAAAAAAATCACTTATGATGGCAAAATACCACTTACAGAGTATGTGCCTAAAAAAGAATTTTTTACTCGCATAGAAGAGCTAATGAAAAATAAAAAGCTAGCTTCAAACTTTAGCTTTTTAAAGAAAGATGAACAAAATGAAATAGAACAAGTAGCATAAAAAAGGGGAATGATGTGTTTGAAAAAATAAAAAGATGGTTGAGTTATTTTTTTAGGAATGCAAGAAAGCAGACAGAATTTGCAAATAAAACCCAACAAGAGTTAAAAAAAATTATAGAGCAATGGGATTTTAGTAAGCAAGCAAATGCTCAATCTAAACAAAGAGTTGATATTGAAGTCATAAGCGCAGAAGAAGAGAGACTCATCAGACAAAATTTTCGTTTTAAATATGATACAAATTTGTGGAGAGAAATTGATAGTCATCAAATTATTCATACTTTAAAACGACACGGTGTTGGCGGAGAAACAAATGATGCCAATATTCCCATTGATTTAGATACAATTTTACAACATTATCCAAAAATTACAAAAGATTATGATGTGCGTAAAACTACCACTAATAATAAAATTATATATGCCAAACAAATAAATGGACATTTTATTGTTTTTGAGGAAATTTTATCGCAACAAAATAAAGTTAGATATTTTGATGCTTGGCAAACTAGGGGTAAGCTGAATGAACAAGAATTGTTTAAAAATGTAGCCCCCAATGCAGATGAATCCGCATCGCCATCTCACCACGAAAGTGGAGAACACCAAAATGCTCTTGGGGCTTTTGATGGGTATTCTAATCCTACCACAAAAAAACAAATAAGTCAAGAGCAAAAAAAACAAGCTCACTTGGCAAGGGAAGCTGGTATTAAAAAATCACTAGACTTACTCCAAAAAAAGCAAAGTAAGTCAGCTGATACTGCTGTAAGCAACATTTCATCTGATTCTGTAAAGAATGAAACTAAACCAAAATTTAGAAAAATGTTTCAGAGAAAAGACAATATCAATAACAAGGACAAAAAATGATAAAATTTCATACAAGATTATTTAAAAGACTTTTAGCACTAGGCTTTATGTGTTTCATAGCAAATCAAGCCCTTGCTTATGAAAAAAGTGGTTTCTTTGTGGGGATACAAGGCTCTAAAACAAACTATAAGGTTGTAGAAAAGATTGATAGTGCTCATTCAATAGTGGGAACACAGATATTTTCTGAGGGGCATTTGGCAGGAGTTAGTTGTGAAACAAAAACATCTAGTAGCTCAAAATGGGGAGGTTTGGTTGATAAAACGACAGTAACAACAACTTGTAAGCCTGGTTCATCAGATGTTGTGCTTGATGGAAATTCATCAATTACCTTGCTTATGGATACTATAACAAATTTTGTTAATTCAAACAATAACACTTTTGGCGGAGTTATAGGATACAAGCATTTTTTTGCCGAAGAAATGGATTATGGACAATTTAATAATTTTGTAATTCCACTTTATAAATTCGGGTATAGAATCTATCTTGTTTATGACTTTGGGAAAGTTGCCGATACTTATAAAAATAACAGCTTTAATATAAATTTTGATGCCCTTTACAATTTTTTTCCAGAGGCTGAAAATTTCGATTTAGGTGCATTTGTAGGTTTTAGTTTGGGCTACACAAACTATGATATGAAAACATACAAAGTTAAGGGAACAGATGCAGCTATAAACACAGGCGTTCGACTAACTTTTTTTAAAAACTATAACTTAGAATTTTTTGGAAGAATAGGATTATCCAAAGCAAAATACTCGGACGATACCGCTGGAATTGTAATAGAGAGTGTCCAAAGTGGACCTGATACAAGAGTCTTATGTTCATATCCGCAAATATTAGGAGGAAGTTGGGGTGTTCGATTAAACAAAGACCCATATTGGGTTATTACCGAAGAACAAAAGGCGCAATGTATAGCAATGAAAGGAACTTTATCTGTAATCCCACTCAATTCGAGTCGTTCCGAACTAACGGCTATTACACCTATAATTACGGATAAATATGAAGAAATTACAAAACCATATCAAATTGGTATAAGATTTACTTATACCTTTTAAATTATAGGGACTTTAATGATAAAATTTCATACAAGATTATTTAAAAGACTTTTAGCACTAGGCTTTATGTGTTTCATAGCAAATCAAGCCCTTGCTTATGAAAAAAGTGGTTTCTTTGTGGGGATACAAGGCGGGACAATGGGGCAAGAAAAAACAATAACACAAACTCAATACGATATATCAATAGACCAACGAACCATTGGCGGAACTACAACAAGCGGAACTACAACAAGTAGTTCAACAACAACTTCCTTTGGTGCTTTTGGATTTAATATTGAAGTTGGTGGAACAGTTGGCAGTATTTTGGGGGCAGGTAGCAGTAATGCTGGAGGTTTTAGCGTTATAGGAGATTCTGCTTTAAATTTAAAAATTGATACAAAATTTACAAAAAATATTCAAATTGTTCCCGACCAACCATACAGCGTAGGCGGTGTCATAGGATATAAAAAGATTTTCAGTAGCGGACTAAATGCCAAGCAATATGTTGGAACAAATTTGACTAACCACGCAAGTGGTATGCGTTATTACATCGCTTATGACATATCAGCAAAGGGCAAAAAAAGTGCTTATTCTAGCACAATGGTAAACGCAAATATAGACTTTTTATATAATCTTTTTCCTGATTACAATTACTTCGATGTAGGCGGTTTTCTTGGTGTCAGCGTTGGTTGGGTAAAACATAGAACAAGTGATTATGAAGTGAGTGGTGTGGATTATGGTATAAACTTTGGTGTGAGATGGACAATCCACAGCAAACATACCATAGAGCTTTTTGGACGATACGGATTGAGCACATTAGAACGCAGAACAGCTAATAGTCATTTGGAAAACTATAAAAACTACGATTTAAGCTCTAAAGAAGTAAAAAATGAATCAACGGAAATTTCAGGCTCAACGGTTGATATTCCCATCTCTAATAATGGCAGAATTTATGTAGGAACAGGAACGACTAATAAAAGTCCCGTTCAAGGCTATTATGGTTCTAATAGTAGTGTTTATTATAAGGCTGGTGATAACAAATTTTTACCTAACGATAAAAGTGGATACTATATCATAGAAAAAAGTGATAGTGATGTTCATACTTTTGTCCCTTATGACCCTAGCAAAGGTGATACTCATAAAAACGCTGATAAATATCAGATAGCAACTATAACAGATGAAACAGGAACTTATGGTTATAGATGGGATTATGCCGATGCAGAACATAAAACTAAAAAGATAACAGTCAATTCAACGCAAGGCACTTTCGATGGCGGTAGAATTGAAACTGTGCGACAAACGATACAAGAATATCGCTCATTCCCCATCGATACCATTGAGGAATTTAGAAATCCAATGCGCTTTGGTATAAGATACACTTATACTTTTTAATGTAAGGAATCAAACAATTTTATTAAAAACAACATAAATATAGCATTGATTGCTAAAAAGAATGTCATTATAAAAAACATTTTTGCTTCAAATTTAAGCATTTTTTCACCTTTTTACGAATTTCTTTGCAAGTATAGCAAAAATTAGCTTAGAGAAAGCTTAAAGTAAAAAATAAATGTGGAAAAAACGCAATGTGTAATGTCATAGCTTTTTCAAAAATTTCAAACCCAATGTCATAAATTCAGCAAAGTTTAAGGTTTTGCGAATTTTGTTTTGATATAGTTTGGGAAATTTTTAGAAAGAGAGGAAAAACCTATGAGGTTAAGTAAAGAGGAAATCGCTAAAAACGGCGAAAAGAAAACACTAGTTGACGAACTTGTAAAAAAGCACGGAGATAAATATCGAAGTGCTCTCGAAAAAGCAGAGAAAAGCACGAGTGAAATGGTTGGCTCTGTTAAGGAAGCTGTTAAGGAAAGTGATGCAAAACTACCTAGTTCATTTTATCGAGAGGTTACAGCAACTTGTAATGTCTATAAAGACAAAATAGTGCAAGGAACAGCGGTCCCTGATGAATTCCAAAAAACTCTTGTTGAAATTAAAGATGCTGTATTAAAAGGCGAATTCAAACAAGAAGCCAAGACTTCGACAGCGAAGAAAACGCAAACAGCAAAAGCTCCAAAGGATACTGCTAACACTTTTCAAAAGTTTCATTTTGATGAGTCGGGGTATTTGTCTACACCAAATCCGAAAACAGAACTTGGTTCTCAAATTGCTGATAAATTTTACCAATTTGAGCAAAGCTTACAAGGACAAGGCATTAAGCTTTCTATTAACGCTATCAATGCGATTAAGCTTAAACGCAATAATCTTGTAAGTATGACAAGCTTTTCTGATACAGCTACTCAAAAAGCTGAAGAGCAACTCAAAAAATATGAAGATATTATCAAAGAGGGCAAAGACCTTGAAAAACATTTGCTTAATTCTTTGATAGCTGAAGCTTACAAAGAAATAAAGACACTTTATGGAAAAATAGCACAAATCGAGGCTCAAACTCAAACAACAGAGCAAAAAGCTCCACAAGCCAAAAAAGATGAAATCTTTGATGATAAGGCTATTCAAAAGAGCGAAGAGAGGACTGCGATAAATTCTGCTTGGCAAGAAGCTAAAAAGGCTTGGATTGAAGAGGGTAAAAATGGTGTTTTGCAACATATTTCAGATGATTACACCAAGCTCACCAATTTAGCGCAACAATCTAATACTTTGCAAGAGTTCAAAGATGGTTTTGCTAAACTTGATGCAGAGGTAAAGGCTGATGCTCAAAACCCCAAAAGAGTTTCTAAAACTTATCCAAAAACTGAAAAGTATGCCACAAAAGCTACTGCACCAAAATCTGAGCCACAAGTTAGCAATGAGTCTGAGCCAACAGCTCATCGAACACAATTTGGCAATGGCGAAGATAGTTCAGCTTTGAACAAGCTAAAAGCTGATTTGCCTCAAAACACGCAAACTGCTAGACAAGACAACAAGGTGTCTTATAGTCGGGCGGCTCATCGCCAAACACAACCAAACGCTTAAGCGGTAAAGGAAAGGTAGTTTGAGATGACAGAGTGGGAAATTTTTGACTTTGCGGTAGAACAAGCGAAAAAAAATGGTTTAATCGTTTGTTGTGCTGGTGATAACGACAATTTAGATGGAGTTTTGATGGAGACAAGCGGAAGTTGTATTACACCAAGCCGTCTCCCATACATCAACTCTACAAGCTATAAATTTCCAGACGACAAGGTGTATCATTTTGGACTCGACTACCATTCCTTATTCAATGATGACTATACGGATTTATCAACCATAAAATGCTATGACTTTCAAGCATTTGTTGATGAATTGGCTCAGTTGCTTGACGAAAACGATGTCATAATGGAAACTTGGAAGTATAAAAGTAGCTTTATAGCCCCTAGACCTGATTGTGTTTTAGAAGATGAAGACACAAAAACAAAAATCTACGAGCTCAAAGATATGGACGAAGAGCAAAAAAGAAAAATGCGAGAAGTGGAAGCTAAAATTTACAACTTGGCTTATCAACATCTTTCTTGGCATAATAAGTTACTGACTTCTAGTTGGGCAAAGAATTCTGCGGACGGATTAGCACGAGACATTGCTACTATGGAAAAGCGCAATATTTATCAAAGCAACTTTTCAAAATATCTCAATGATATTATAGAAAAAGGCGAAAAAGATGATGTTTCGCTATTTAAAATTATTGAGGAATATGCCCAAAACGACAAAGAAATAGAAAAAATCCTAAAAGACGATGCCATATTTAACATTATGCACTATGCGCTGGTGATTATTGCTTCCAATATAAATGTGATAAATGATGATGAAATTTATGCGGGGGCGATTGACAAAAATAATCGCACAAGTATGATTTTTAAAAAAATAGGAACATACACAGACGATTTATATCGCTCGTGTGGTGAAGCTAGCGTTACTATTGCAGAAATGAAAAAAATTATCGCTGACATAGCAAGTGCTTATGTAGGGGAGAATTATTATTCCAAGCTACCCAATAACACTGAAAGCGACAACACTCAAAAAGTGAGGAAAATAAGATGAAAGACGAAAAAGACTTGAAGTTGCAAGGACAATTTGAAAAATTCAACAAGACTATACAAAATAATTCTCAAATGAAATCAAAAGTTTTGAGTTCTAATTATTTTGATAAAGCAGAATTTATGTCTGCCAATGAAAAGGACTTAAAAAACATTAAAGATGAGCAATTAAAAATGCCTATTACAAAGAAAAAATTTTAAAATAGAAAGGATAAAAAATGAACGAAAATCAAGAAAATGGAAAAAAATATTTTATCGTAACAGATAATCGGATAGCAGAAATTTCCAAAACATCTGATTTTGATATGGGTAGTTTTGTAAAGCAAATACTTGATGATGCAAACATAGATGAGTTTTTAATCAACTTGAGTGGGCAGTCAAAAAGCGGTATAACATTATTTTCTAAAGCAGAAGCTGGTCGATATAGCAACTTAACAAATAGAAGTGCTGAGCCAAATAATGTTGTATTTGAAAAGGAAAATGGAAAATATATCGTCAAATTTGGCAATGGTAAAGAGCCAATGTCTGCACTTCAATATTTTGTTGAAGAACAAAAAACTGATGGCAATAGAGTATTTGATTTATTGACATTGAGTGATGAACAGTTAAAAACTTTTTACACACTTTATAAAAAAGAAAAAGGCGAAAACTACACAGAAGAAGATTTCAAAAAAGAAGTGAGTGTGGGTAAAATGCTTGTGAAGTTAGATGAAAATGCCGAAATGACTGATAACCAAAAGCCACAGCAAGAACAAGATAAAAACAATTTGATACAAGAAGTGCCTTATCAAAGAATTGAAAGCAAACAACTCATCGCTTATATCGATTCTGATGAATACGAATTTCCATTCTCGTCAAAGGTTTTAGAAGATACTCAGCTCATTACTGCTTTTAAAGACGATTTGATGAAAAGAGATTTAGCCACGCTTCAAGCTATGCTAGACAAACTTAAAAAGAAAAATGATTTATTGCGTATGAAAATCAGAGCTGAAAATGGCGATAAACAAGCAGCAGAACAAGTGGCTAAAATGGAGACTGCGAACGAATTGGCACAAGAGATGAGGTTTAACGCTCAAAGTGGTGCTTATGAGCAAGATGATGGCTCTACAAGCGTAAATGTCAATAATGAGGTGTATAACAATAAAACTTATCACACCAAAGGGCAAACAGGCACTATCAACAATATCCATTTGCATACTAAAGAAGCAGCACAAGCATTTATTGAGGGAACGCCCAATATGAATGCACTTTTCACAGACGACAACGGTGAATCTATGGCATCTATTAGAAAAGAACAAAATTCTACCAACAACAATGTTGTAGAACAACAAAACAATCCCAAAGTGCATAAAACGAATGTTCCTTATATTCGTAAGCCTAAATAAAGGAAATTTATGTCTGAAAATATGCTTGAAAATACAGTTTCAATGGCTGATACAATCTTAAAAGATTTTGGGGCTATAAACAAAAACGGAGCTTCTAAAAGTGATGCTATATCAGAATCAACCGACAAGGCTTTGTTGAATGCGGTTGATGATAGTGGCTTAGCAATGAAAGCATTGGATACGGCAGCAGCAACCGTTCCTGGCGGAGCGCAAGTTATGGGTGCTGCTAAAGTTGTCAAAGGACTCGCACAAGGTGATGTAAAGCAAGTGATTGATGGTGCTACCGACTTTATACCTGGCGTTAAGCAAGCTAAAAATGTGATGAAAATGAAAGGATAAACAATGAAAAATTTAGATGAAATTAAAGAACAAGGGTTATACCATTTATTTGATGAACACGGCACTAATCTTGAGGAGTTTTTAGAACAATGCCCTAGTTTTAATGAAGAGGCTCTTAACGAAATGATGGGTGAAATAAATGGTAACAAATATACTTCCGAAACAAACGGAATAAATTTGTTTGAGCAAATAATGAAATTACTCAAACAAGTTCCTTTGGACGAAAAAAGTGTTCTTAATGACTATTCCAATAAAATTATAGAGTTGCATTATCAAGTATATAATGATGATTCTCTTAGTGGTAAAAATAAACAAGAAATTGCGGATTCTCTTAAAGAGATTGGCTACAAAATTCCAACTATGAAAGCACAACAAGAAAATACAAAAACAAATAAAATAAGTTTTCAAGAAGCTTTCAACGATTTATTTTGGCTTTATAAGAACTTGGAAAATACGCCTAGTGGACTGATATGGAATGATTATTGTAAAAAATTTGCAAACAGAGAATTTATACAAACAGCCATAGAAGACTGCTTAGATAAGATTGGTGATACACTTTGTGATGAAAATGGAAATACTCTAAAAGGGCGTAGTGTTGAGAATTTCTTTATAGAACACGACCCTTTTACTAAATCCAACTTTGATTATCCCCAAGTTGAAAGTGTCGTTGTAAGAAATATAGCATACGCTATGGCAGGCGATTTATTTGATACGCCAATCCAAGAGTTTATAGACAACAATGTGCTTGATGAAAAAGAACTTAAAAAATTCATAAATAACAACATTACGAAAGTGAGGAAACAGTGATGGCGGAACAAATTTATGTCAGCCCAAATAGGTGCAGAAATGAACAAGAGCTTAGCGATTTTATCGATGAAGTAGACAAGGAATTTTGTCAAAAACATTTGGGAAAAAGTTATACCATAGGATTTGATGATAGGAATTATCGCAAACAAGTTTGGACTCAATACCACGAGTTTTTTGGAAAAGATGTGCAAGCCGCTCAAATTGTGGCTGATTGGTTAGAAGAAGCTTATGCAGCACAAGATATGCCACTTGCAGCGATAGCAATGAACACTATCTATGAAAAGGCTTTACAAAGAGTTAAGGACGATTTAAGTGATGATATTCCATCAATCCAAGACTTGTATGTTGATGACGATGGAAATATAGATTATTCTCAAACCCACACTTTGGAAGACATTGAAGAAAAGCTTCAAGAGATGTATGAAACAAAAGGCGAAAAATGGTTTAAAGAAAAAGACAACTTTGCCGTGAGAGAAATCTTTTCACTTTTAGAAATAGATTTTGCAGATTATGCGGAAATGATAGAAACAGAAAAAGAAGTCGAAGATTTCCTTAACGATTTTCCTAACGAGACTGAATGGAATGAAGCCTTTAAAAAAGCTTTATCTAAAAGCAGTTCAAACAACTTTGCCGCATTGATAATGAGTGAGCAAAGAGCTTATGTGCTTTTTGGATACAGTAGAGATTTTTTTGATGGAACTCAATCAATCAAGGATTTGGAAGAGTTTACTTGTTATTTCAATATTGAAAATATGAGCGTAGATAAAGATGGTGTTCTTTGTTTTAGTGGAAAACTATATTCTGATGGCAATGAAGCCATAAATGACAATTTTAAGGTTAAAATGCTTACAGATGAGGCTTTTGAAGAAATTTTGAGAAAATACGAAGAAGAAATTTCTTATATAAAAGAACTATTAGTTCCAAATTCTGACAAACAAGACGAATTTTTAAAGGAAATGAAAGAGCTTTACAATTCTGATGCTACCATTAAACTTGAAATAGAAAACATAGAATCAGCTAAACAAACAAGGAAAAACAGATGAATGGAAAAACCTTTAAACAACAAATATATTTGATTAGCGAATATTTATATAATAAAGAGGGACATATTGCTGGCGCAAAGAGTGGAGCTTTTGAATTCGATTATAGTAAAGAAAAACCTACGCTCACATTGAAAAAAACTGATGAACTTGCGTGGCTTTGTATAACTCAAAATGTTCAAAGTCTAATTAAACTTTCTCACATAACTGATGAGTGGGAAGACGGACAAACACCTGCTGGCTTTTTTGCGAACGATACATCAATAGACACATTCGAGCAAAGTGTCCAAGAAAGCGGTATGAGTAAAAAAGATTATTTGGCTCAATGGGGTTTTACTGAAAAACAATTTGAAAATTTACAACAACGCATTGAAAAAAAATATCCCGATGGGTTAGGTTTTAATCTACCACGCATACTTGAAAATAGAGACATACTTGAAAAAATTATAGGCACGCACCCTGATTATGGTTACATTTTCGACCCATATCACAATGGGTTTGATGATTTAGATTTAGAAATGGATAGGGACGATTTATGCTATGCAACTTTTGACAAACAATTTGACGAAGTCGTAAAAAGAGCTAAAAAGAATGACGGCATTTTGGTTGTTAATAATGATGAATTCAACCAACTCAAATCATTTTTGCCACATATTTTTGAGATAGGTGCAATGCAACATTGTTGTAGTCTAACAGCTGAATGGCTGCCTACAAATTGTATTGAAGATTTGTTTTATGCCGAAAACAAAGGCAAATTAACCTACTATGGTGATGACACATATAAAGATGAATATGCAAGATTTTTACTCCAACAAATGTGTGTAGATAATGGTATAAAGCTTGAACTTGATGTCAAATTTGACAGCATTAAAAACGACACAGATGTTTTAGGTGATTTTACGGGATTAAGAGCTCAAATAAATTGGGGAGACGAACTTGATATGTCAAAAAATCAACTTTTGAAATTTTTTGACAAAAATGATGAACTCAAACGAGTATATTTTACCTCAAGTGGGCAATTTGATAATGCTGAAAAAATAGCTATATCGATTATGAGTGAAGACAATACGCTCAACTATGCTACATCTACTTTAAGTGGCGATGCGGCAAGAATTGAAGCTGGCAAAATACAAAGAATAGATTCTGACGAGCCACAAACAAAAGCAAGGAGAATGAGATGACACAGTTTCATATTACAACAAACGGAATTAAGAGAGACGATGAAGATTGGGATTTAGACCTTTCTCTTGATTATTCTAGTGATTTACAAGAAATGCTAGATAAAGCACAAAAATTATCTTTGGAGCGAGCAACATATTTTTATGTGGTGTTAAGACAATCTAATGCAGAAACAACAGGTCATCGTCCAAGCATAGAGCCTATATGTTTTTTTGAAAATGGTATTGGAACAATTTCATATAAAGAAATTGATGGAATAGACAATGATAGAGAATGGGACGGAACTGAAAATTTATTCTCTGACAATGGTTTGGACGATGGGTGTGATGATGATAAAGTAAAAGAACTGCTAAAAAAACACGGATTGCACTTTTATCTTGATGATGAAGAATTCAGCATTATTGCAAAAAAAATTACAGAAAGTCGAGCTTGCCTACTCGGGTTTTGTGAAATAAACAAACTTATAGAAACACTTGGCTATGACAAGTATACGCAAGATGTTTTTGAAAAAAATGTTTTATGGTGTAAAGCACGCATTAAAAGAGACGAAAATGAAAATATAAAATATTTAACATTGAGAGATTTATATGAACTAAATATCCTTTATAAATACCATACAGCAATCGAAAATCATCTAAAAGAAATGGACACTGATTTACGAGATTTAATAAAAATCCCAAACACAAATCAACAATACTATGATGATATAGCGATAGTGCGTAATGCTTGTGTAAAATCAATGGTTGATATGGCTAAAAAACTAAGAAACGGAACTCTGGCAGAAAGCGAACTCTTTTATACTATTACAGAATTTTATACCAAAAAACTTTTTGACGAAAAGATATTGGATATACGAGAAGCTGCTAAAAATGGCGAATATGCAGAACAACAAATAGAAATAAGGAAACGGAAATGATATTAAAAACACTTAAAGAAAATAACAAACTGCTACAAGCAAACATCGATATGCTATATAGTCTTTCTGAAACTATTGATGGTTTTAGCCCAGAAAACCAACAAGAAATTCAATCAATGATAGACAAATTGATTGCACAAAGTTGTGATAGGATTACTGACAATAACGATGTAATCAGAGAGCTGAGCGCACCTTATAAAAGAGATTTAAATTTGTTTCTACAACAAGAGCAATTAAATTATGACAATATTTTCAAAGATTATCCTTTGTTTAAGGCTTTTGATGAAATTTTGGCAGAAACGCCAGACTTGTTAGGAAATGATGGCGAGGAAGAATACATAAAGGGAGCTACATCTTTAAATGTGGTTTTTGAGCTTGCTAATTATGGCGAATGTGTCTATTGTGGTTCTTTTACAGAATACCAACAAGAATTTATCTACAAAGAGCTTAAAAATAAGTTTGGCGATGATTTTTTTAAGAAATATCACCAAGAAAATAAGGATTTTTCAAGTGTATGTTGTTTTATGCGAGAGGAATATGAAGATTTGCAAGAGCAGATAAAATATGGACCAGGTTTAGAAAGATATACCCTTTCAAACGAATCCATTCTTGATGAAACAAATGAAGAAGTTTCTAACGAAAATAAAACAAATATCAAAAAACAAAGAAAGTGAGGATTAGATTATGCCATTACCACTTGTAGTCCCCGCACTCACAACAGCGGGAAGATTTTTGGGACAAATTGGACTCAAAAGATTAAGCACAAATTTGCTTACAAAAGCAGGCACTATGTCGTCAAGCACGGCAACGACAACAGCAAGCAGAGGTATATTTGCAAGAGCAAAAGATTTTCTTATACCTAAAAGCACGCTTGGAAAAGTTGGAGTTGGCGGTTTAACCGCATACTCTTTGATGCCTGGTGATAGCGATAGCGCACAAAATGATGACAAAATGTCTCTGTGGGGAACAGCCTTTAAGGCAGCTGGCATAGGCGGTATCGCTAATGCTGTAATGGGCGGCTCATTTTTTAAAGGCGCATTAACCACAGGAACGCTTGTATTGGGTGCAGTTTGGGCTTGGAATGATTTACAATCAACTCCGAGCACCATAAAAGGTTTGGCAGAAAAAGTTTTGCCATCTGAAACCTATAAGTCAATCTTTGGAGATTCTAACAATCTCAAAGAAAATGCAAATCCTAACGCACAAGATACACAAGATGTAAAATCTGTGCAAGAAAAGGCAGAACAAGAGCAAGCACACAAAAAGCATAGCGAGGAATTAAATAAGCAACTCATTGAAAAAAAACAAAGAGATTGCTACCCTCAAAGAGCAAAATGCTACCTTGCAAGCCGAAAAGAAAGATTTGGCTAACAGCAATGATAATGTCAATATGGCGTATGCTGTTTGGGGCGATAAAAATATGACAAATGAGGAAAAGATGAAAGTCATCGGCGAAGCCGTTAAACAAATGAATGAAACTGAAAGGGCTGAATTCTTTAAGAAAATAGAAAATGACAGACAAACAGCCATAGAAAATTTTGAAGCTACAAATAAAGATTTGCAAGCCAAAGAAAGCCATTTGGCAAATGTAGAAAAAGTTAAGGGAATGGGGCAAGATGATAGGGAAATTCAACAATCTTACAAAGATGTCGAAAACGCCAAAGAATCTGTCGATAAGGCTACGGAATCTACTCAAAAAGCCGAAGAGCAAGTTGTGCAAAAAGATAGTTTGTATAGCCAACTTTTGGGTGATTATGGCAACATCAACAAACAATCCCAAGAGAAACTCGATGAAGTGGAGAAAAACACAAATAACAATATGACAAGCGCAAATAGCGATGATAATGCAGCTATAAATTCATTGAACAATGAAGCAGCTGCTAAATCAAGCAATGAAGCTGAAACAAATACACCGCCTGCGAATACAAACACACAAGGCGAGACAAACAAAATCGCTAAACAAGGGGGACCACGATGATATACACAGAAGAGATTGGAAGAATCGTAGAAAACGAATTTCAGGAGCTAAATAGTCGTAGAACACCAACATCAAGATATGAGACACTATCAAATATATTTACCTATATTGGTAAGTGTTTGGAAAATGGAGAGCCAGAAAAGGCTCGGGTTCTTTTTTGCCAGCAATGGGCTAAAATAAGACATTTTTCCAAAGAAGCTCTATTGGATACCGATATTATCTCTTACGCCCAAAAATATTATGAAATGAGTGGTTTTAAAACCCAAAAAGGATTTGGTTCAACTCTTGAATTGTTCGTAAGTAATGGTAAGGGCGATGATGGAGTTTGGGTAGAAGTATCAGAAGATGAGATACTAAATAGAGTAACAGACTATTTTAATTTAATCAGCGAAAGAATAGCCGATGAGTATGCACATTTTGAGATGGACAAACCTGCAAGTGATGAACAAGAAGAAAAATTTGTTATTCACTCATTGCAAAATGGAACACCAAAGAAAGAATTAGGGATATGGCTTGGCTATAACAGAGTTGATGAGATAATAGAAAAGCATAAAGAAACAATCAATGATGCTACGAAAGTAAGGAAGCAAAGATGAGAAATTTAGCCTATGAAGCCGCACTTGCAAATCTCTATGAGAAATACAACAATGAAACTTTCGCAAAGCATTTGGGCTTTACACCAAGAGATTGGCAAGAGGATTTTAAAAGCATTATACTAAATGCAACTCAAAGTTCTTTTGCCACTTATCGGAATTGGAATGCTTCTAGCATAGAGAATGAAAGATTTTTCTATATAGACTTCCTTAAAAATGTGCGTGAAGCTGTTGCAGAACTTTTTGAAAAAGATGTAAGCGACATAACGGATATGAAAGATATTCTTAATCACAAAGTTTTTGCAGAACTCGTTCATTATGAGATTTTAGAAGACATCTTAAATCAACATTATGACAATAAGAATATAGAACTTCATTTTTTTGCAAAAGAATTGGGTGATGAGGTAGGAACGATACAAATTTTAGCCACTCAACATCTCAATAATACGCAAGTTGATTTGGATAACAAAACAAACATTCATAGAGATAAACCAGAATGTTCTGATTTATTGTATGAAAATGATGACGACTCTTTTAAAACCTTTGATGTTTTAAAAAATGTTGTCATATTCTTAAATGAAGTAGAAAAAAATGCAAAAACAAACGAACAATACGACATCACAAATTCGCCCAGCTATGAAGATGATGTTGTGAGAATGTGTATTGATGATGATAAAATGTATAGCGAAATAAAAGGGAATCCAGATGATTGGTTTTTTGTTTCCAAAAGAACAAACACCGATAAAGTGATGTCTATTCCTGGCAATGATAATATCCGTTTTGATGGAAGAATCGGCAAAATAGTAGATTCTGACGAACTTCTTAAAAAATATCCGCTAGTTACATCAGAAGAGTTATCTGATGTCTATGAGAGTGTTGTTAATCAACATTGCAATCGTTTGTGGGATAAAGATGCTGAAAATAACTTGTTTGACAAAACAGACAAATTTCTCATTGACAACAAATTAGATTTTGATTTTACGGTAATGTGCTATAAAGGGAAATTTTTTGAGACTATACCTTTATACAAGGAAAGTCAAAATATAGATAGCGATTATAGCAGTTACGGTAGCGTTGTTAAATTTGCTAAACCTTACTCACAGAAAGAGGCTGTAAATAAAATTTACAACTTCTTAGAGCAAGAAAAAAGTAATTTTGAAAAACAAATTGCGGAAGAAATAGAGGCTAACCTTGACTTTATTCAGCAAGAAAAAACCACTTCACACAAATTTAAAGGACAAAAACAATGAAAACATCTATATCAGTAGAAAAAGCTATCGATATGCTTGATAATTTAAGAAAAAGTGAGGATTCGTTCATTATCGTAGGCATTTTTTTTACTTTACAAGAAGCATACGATGAAAACAAAGAGCTTTTTGAACCGCTAAATGTTTACGCCGATTATTTGTCGGCAAATATAGGTAAATCAAAAACGCAAGCTGAATTAGCTCTTACAAAGCTTTGTGTTTTTATTGCTAATAATAGCTTTTCCGTCAAAGAATGCGTAAATGATTATGGCAGTATGACACCTGATGTATTAAAATATTTAGAAGATAGTCCAGCGGGCAAAGCAATATCGCAATCTGTCAAAGAGATTGATAATGAGCGAATTGAATTTTTGAACCAACACATCATTCTTGAGAATGGTAAAAAACTTCTAAATTTAGAAGACACAGATTCAACTTCAACCACAAAATCCATAACAGTAAATAGGAGGATAAAATGAAAAAGACAATGCTGTTTAACGATTTAGATTATTTCGATACGACCAACAGGTTCGCAATCGATGACTACGACCAACATCAATGTGATGCAGATTTTGAGCAAATGTGTGAGAATATCGATAATGGATTAAAAAAATATGCAACATCGCAATATTCAACACCATTTTTTATAACTCATAATCCAACAACCCATTTGAGTCCCACATCGTTTGAGGTAAATGGGTTTGATAGCTTTAAAGAACAGCTTCAAGAATTTTACAAACACCACGAACATAGTGTTATCAATGAAACAGCCATAGGTGTTGATGAAAATGGCACTCTTTTTGTAAAAATTCATAGCGGCAATGCGACATTTTCACAACGCTATGAGATTAAATGTCTTACGCCATTAGGACAAGAAATTTGGGAGAGTTTTGAAAATAGCGATGACAGCCTTGACGAAGAGAATTATGGAGCTTTTGAGAGTTTGCATAAAGCTTTCAATGGCGAATTTGGCGCAGAAGACTTATGCAAAATTCTTTGGAATAATCCAAAATATTCTCAACAAGTAGAGGTTAGTGGCGTTGATTATGATGAAAATACTTTTCAAAAAAATCAAAGCTCAAAAGTTATGGAATTAGAATCAGAAGCAAATGATGATTTGTATAGAAAAGCAATCAACCTTTTTCCTACAAAAACGCTTGATTTTTATTCAGACCCAGCACACGGCTGGTTGAAAGTGCCGCTTAGTGAGCTGTATGATTTAGAAATTGTTCAATATATGTCTTGCAGTTTTAAAAAGGGAGATTTTGCATATTTAGAAGAAGATTGCGCTATGTCTGTATATAGAGCCGCTTTAAATGCACAAGGCTATAATCTCAAATTCAACTTCCACGAAAGCGATAGAAGTAGTAAAATACGAGGCTATGATGTGCTTCCCAACGGCTCAGTGAGCGAATTTTATACTAGCTCCATAGAAAAATCTAGGCAAATTTGTGTGGATAAGATTAACAAGCTAATTGAAAGTGGCGTTTTTATCTTTGATGAAACAAAAAGAAAAATATCTTTAGCAAAAGACATAACGCAAAAAGATTTGAAAAACTTTTTTTCAAGCAATAACCCGACAGTAGGCTTGTTTTGTTTGGAAACACTCAAAAATCTTGACAAACAAGAAAAGCAAAATGAGACTTTAAACAAGGTGAGAAAGAGATGAGTAGCAAAATTCAGCAATACAAAAGTCAAGATGAATATGAAATCAAAAGTTTAATACAAAAGATACAGGATTTCAACATTGATGAGAATATCAAAAAAATGTCGTTAATTAAGGTTCATTTTGTATTATCGCACATTGTTCATTTATCAAGTATAGTAAGAAATAGAGCTAAAGAATTAAGTGAAGATACCTACAAAAAGGCATATAATCTTATTGACAGCTCTGCTTTCTTTTTTTATAACAAAATAAAAGATGAGCTTCTTGAGCGTTGGGTATCAGCAAAAACAAATGAACGAGCAAAAATAGACTTAGACAATTACATTATAGATAAAGTAGCCGACCAACTTATGTTATAAAAAACCCGATACAAATTCGATGAAGTTGAAAATAGGTTTCGGGTTGATATAGACAAGATGATTGACAACCTTAAAGCAGCACGAGATTTAAGAGAGTATGCAGAAGCTATGGATTACGAGCAAAATAAACCAAAAACAAGGAAAAATAGATGAACGAAGAATTAAAAACGCATAAATTTTTAAAGCAAAAAAAGATTGAAAAATTAGATATTGCAACACAAGAAGTATTTGAGAATTTTGTTGATGATGTTTTAATTTTGGACATCACAAATGAGCGAATTAAAAGAGCACCAAATATACTTTATATTGGAAATTTGAACGAAGAGCTTGCAAATGCTTTGGGGTTAAGCAATATCAAGGTTTATATGAGAAAAAATGAATTATATCACGCAAGAAAAGAACGCAAAGAAAAATTTGTCCAAGATGTTCCTACGGAAAATTTTAAAAATTTACCTAATCTTATTGCAAATGCTAGCGAAGCTTATATAGATACCGATGAGGAACATAGAAATTTTTTTCTTATTGAAGACTTAAATTACAAAAAAGACAATAAAGAGCTTGTAGCAACCTACCACTTCAACAAAGATGAATTGGGAAATTATTTTGTAACAGCTCGTAGAATAGAAAAGGAAACTTTAAACCAAAAAGTTTATAGGTTGGTAAGGAGGGGAATCGAACCCACACATACAGAGACTAATGTCTCTACCCTGCCATCTGGGACATCTCTTACCAACTCTGAAACTAATTCTACCATAAAAGAACTAGAAAGTCAAGTCCAAGAATTAACCCAAATCACCATAGACACAGCAGACATCGCTCCAAAAGCATCTGCTATGGTTATCAATGCGTATGACAAATGTGGCGAAAACGCATTAGCAAACACTCTTATCAACACCATAAGTGCTGACAAGGAAGCAATGCAAAGCGTTCAAAGGGAATTTGAAAATTTGATTCAGCAAGAAAGCAAACAATCAACTCAAAGTGTTGATGAAGTTGCGCAAACGCAACAAGAGCTTGATGAAGCTCAAATTTTGCAACAAGGTGATGATAATGCTCAAGTGATTTTGGGTGATGAGGTGAATGTCGGACCGAAAGGACCACGCCAATGAATAATCAACTTTTACCACTACTTAACCAAAGGAATCAAATGAACGGCTTACATTTGCTTGATTTACTTGATGGAAGTAGTGTAAAAGTTGTGTTTTTTGACCCGCAGTATCGAGGCATACTTGAGTTACAAAAGCAACTCATACTTGCTACTAGCCAAGAAAATGATTTAATCGTTTTTTATGGCTTGTTTGGGTGTGAATCGTAACTTTTTAGGTTGTGATTTAAAATGTGGATAAAATACGAAAGGATAAAAGATGACTGATTTTGAATTAGAGAAAATGCAACTACGCAGCTATTTGGCTGACGGTGAAGTTGATAAATGGAAAACGATAGTCAAGCATAAACTTATACTTCGTAATTTTAACGAGTATGAAGTAAATTCTTTACTTTTAGAAGTTTGTTCTAATGTAACCTATGGAGCTGAATTGAGTAAATTTCTTTTAGACAAAGCAGATGCAGATGTAAATTATCAATGCGATAGCGTGTTTGACTCTCATTTTGGCTCAACGCCTTTGATTGAAGCCGCAAGATTTGGTTCTATGGACACAGTAGAATGTCTACTTTCTTATGGTGCTAATGTTAGCCTTAAAGATAAAGATGGTTCAACCGCATTAGATTATGTCCAAAAAGATTATGATGAATGCGCAAGTGATATTGATGATGAGCATTCAAATGAGGACGAAGCTTATAAATATGAATTATTAGAGCTTTTGCAAAAAGCCGATAAAGAACAAAAGCTTAATCACAAAACAAGGAAAAAAAGATGAAAAAAGAACAAAAATACCCAACAGAAGTTGCTGAGATTTTGGATATTAAGAAAGAGCAATACGACAAAATTAAAGATAACGACAAAGAGCTTAAAAAGCTCAAACAAGTAAGCAAAGATAATGTTTTAGCTAATGCACTCAAAGAGAGTAAAAAAAGCAAAGCCAAAGACAATAACACTGCTAAAAGCAAACATAAAATGAAGATGGCACAAAGGCAGTAGTTATGAAAGAATTTAACTTTTTCAAAAATTTCAAACCCAATGTCATAAATTCAGCAAAGTTTAAGGTTTTGCGAATTTTGTTTTGATATAGTTTGGGAAATTTTTAGAAAGAAAGGATATGTAATGTCTTTAGAGCAAATTTTAGAAGAAGTCGCACAGCTCTTTGATAAGTCCTTGAGTTTAACGCCAGAAGTCAATAAAAAAGGCTTTGTAAAACTCATAAAACCTGACAATTCATCAGCTAAAAAGATGGCTGAGGAGGATATATACGACAGCTGTGTTAAAAATGCCGAACAGTGTTACAACCTATTAAAGATAAGCCCAATGGAGTGTGGCGGTGCGCATAAACATTTTTATGATGACATTACAGTAGTGTTTAATGCTTATATAAATTCGCTTAACGCTTTATATGCTGATACAAGTGGATTTGAAATTTCAGATAAAGTTGCTACACTTTCAAACCTTTACTATGATAAAATGTCAGCCATAAACAACGCTTTAAAACGAGGCGAATATGCTGGAACAGCTTTGGAAAATCTGTTCCAAAAAAGACTTAACGAGATTGCAGATGTTCTTCGAGATGACGACTGCCTATTAGAACCAGAAGTAGATGGTCATCTTATGGAGATTGGACAACCAGAGATTTATCGATTTATGCACTATTTTAACAAATCTGACAATCCAAGCGGTATTTGTCAATTTGTTATAAAAAACACATACACCGATTTTACAAATGACGAATTTGGGGAAGAAAAAGAACTTGGCATAGAACATCAAAAGGTTATGCAAGAGCTTTGCGATGAAATTGCCGAAGAATACGAAGATGGCTTTAACTTTGAAGTCTCAATAGAGCCAATGGCATTGCTTTGGACTAAGGACGGTAAATATATCGACAGAACAAATTTTGACGAGATTAACCGAGAACTTGAAAACAATTACAATCAAAAGAAAGTGAGGAAACGACAATGACACAAGAGCAACTACAAGAACAATTAGATAAGGCGACAGCAAAGCTAGAAGAAAATATAGCTGAGTATGCAGAAATTCTAGACAAAATAACAGATGGAGAACGGGAAAAATTCTCGGGCAATGAATTTTTATCAAGGAAAGCTAACTTTTTAGCAAAAATTACTCAAACACCCGAGATGCGTGAAACGCAATACTATAATGATAATTTCAACGACTTTTGTCGTGCAATATCACCCGTTAAATTTTTAGATTTTAAATCAGCCTTAAATTCTGCTAAAAGCTATAAATTAGTAAATGATGCAGAATGGAACGATACAGCTGGCGAGCAGTTAGCAGATATTATGAATGAAGAAACTGAAAAATACAAGAATGATTATGATGTCTATGACTATGACGATGTCTATGCTATAGTGTTACGGAAAGCATTGATGAATCTCCAAGAAGACTTGCCAGATATAGAAAGTCTGCAAGAGGCATTTCTCCACGAAAATTATATGTGTTCAGAAATACAAATCGATGAAAAGGCATTCGCAGAAGAATTTAAAGAAAAAATAAAGCAAGATAATGCTGAATGGTTAATTCAAATAGGAAGCACAAGTAGAGCTTTGATAGAAGACTTCCTATGTTTTGATAAAAATCAAACTCTAGAAGATTTCGCAAAAGATGTGCTTAAATCTACAAGAAAAAACAAGAGGAGTTAGAGATGACGATTGATAAACTATGTCCCAATGATGAGCTTGAAGCATATCTAAGAGAAAATTTAATTGATACACTTTTAGAGCCCAACCATTATGGCGATATTGTCGATGATAATATCAACTACATTAGGCAAAATATCAAAAACAAAAGTTGTGTTGATTTGTGCACCAAAAAACAAGCTGTTGAATTAGCTCGTGTTATTTTTAAAAAAGAGTTGTCAGAGAAAGACATAGCAGAATTTCAAAATACTGCAAATTCGATTTATAAAGAAGCGTTTGATGAAATTGAATATGATATACAAGCTTTTAAAGATGTATTTGGTGATGACTTTGAAAACTTAAATCTAAGCGATGTTGTTATTTTAGACAATATACAAGAAGCCAAAAAAAGTGCGCTTGTTTTTGCTAATGCAGAATCTAGTGCTGGAGAACAACTAGCACAACTTGTCTATAACGCAGCTGTTTCTTTTATGTATGGAAAGTATGAGGAGGAAATGGGCATCGAGTCTTTTGATTTGTATAGCGAAAGAATTGGTTTGGAACAAGATACGCTCATCAATAAAACCACTAAAAAGGTTCAAAAAGGGAGATAAAATGGCAAACGAAGAATCTTTGAGGGATTATATCTTGGAAACAGCAAAAGATACGCTAGAAGAACCAAACCCCTTGTTTGACAAAGAGGAATACTTGAAATATATGAGACTGTTTAATCTAAATGGAATAATAGATTATTTCAGTGGTTCTCGAGATGGTTTAAGATATATGTATACATCTGAATATACAGAGTTTTTTAAAAAATTCAAAGATGACGAAGATTTCAAAAATCAATTTGATTGTTTTGGAAGTAACGATTGGGCTGATTTTTTTATCGAAAAAATATTTGACCATCTTATCGAATCTCGAAAGGCGAAGATTAAAGAATTGTATAAGTCTTTTTTTGATGAGAGAAATGGAATTGAAAAAATCCTTAAATTAGCCTCATTTGATGAAGCAATTAGAAATAAAAATCATAATGGCATAAAAGAATTTGGTGATTTTCTTATAGAAAATAATTTTATAAACAAAGCTGAACGCAAACTAATCCACAATGATGTTAATTATTTCGAGAATAAATTTTTATACCAAAATTTATCTCGGGATTTTACTGATACTATAATGGTAGTGATAGCCGAGAGTGCTTATATGAGCGTAGTTGATGATTTGTATGATAGTTGTTGCATAGCCAAAAACATTTGTGATGATTTGTCGCCAGAACAAATGGTGCAACAAAAAAAGGATAACTTCGGTAATGTCATACTTGCCGAAAGTCCAAATGGGTATGAACAAATCGTTAAAGAAATCGACATTGCGCTTAAAAATTTCGTGGATAAATACAGCGAAACTCTTGATTTCAAATGGAAAGGCGATGGGCAAAATCGTCTTTTCACGCAAGAATTAACTACTTTAAGAAACATAGTAGTGAAAAATATCGACAAAATACAAGATGTAGAAGTATTTTTATGGGTGTTTAGTGGAAAAATGCACGAAATGGGTGTTCAATTTTTGAATGGATATTACAATGAATACGAATACAAGGACAGATTGGTCGATGCTCAAATACCAAGCTTGTTTGAGCAAGATGAGAATAAACCAAAAACAAGGAGAAAACAATGAAATTTATAGAAGTTGCAGATTTCAATGACATCGTAAATGAAAAATTTGTTTGGGATTGGGAACAACTTGATGCTTTTGCTTTCTTTGAAGATTTAAGAATGACACTAGACTTCACGAGCAAAGGGCTTGATGGCGAAGATTGCGCTGAGGTAAAGGCTTTAACAATTATGCAAGCTAGCATATCAGGTTGGGGTGCTGTAAGGCTTTTAAAGGACTTTTTTTCAGAAGAAATTATGGAAGAGGAAATCGATGATATTTTAGAAAGAAATCAATTTTTATTGGAAGATGAGGCAGCTGCATTGGATATGCCTTTTGAAAAATTTTTAGACGAAAAGAATTTAAATGACAAAGATGAACAGCTGTATTATCTTATACGAAAAACAGCAGAAGACATTAAAGAGCTTTTTGATACTAAGAAATTGTTTTTCAAAAAAAGCCACTTTAACGAGTATGAAAGAGAGAAATTTTATGATGATTTGATTTCTTACTGCGGTAAAGATTCTTTAAAACAATTTTTTAAAGAGACCTGTGTTTATAATAGTGGTGATGTAATGCTAAATTTTGAGACTTATGTCGCCAACCGAATGAGTGCACAAGGCATTGAAGAATTGATAGAAAATTATTGGGACACAGCCATAGGGAAAGACTGTGATGCGACAACAGAAGAATATGATGATTTTATAGACACACAATCAGGTGGTGATTTGATTGAAAAAGTCAATGCCGCTAACACCTTTCGTAGATTTGTTGCACTTCCAAATGCTGTTGCCTATCTTGCAAAAATATGTTATGACGAAGATTATGCTCGAGAAGAACTTGAATATCACAAAGTTGAATCTTATACGGACGAAGAACAGCGTGATGCCGAAGCTCACGGCGAATATGATGATATTCGTTCAACAGACTTGGATAAACCAAAAAAGAAAGGAAAAAAACAATGAAAAACAATAGATTTGACCCATTTGAGGGAGATTTAAAGGTTACTCGTATTGGCGATAAATTTACCATTCAAGGCTTTGATGCTAGAGATATACGAAATGAGGCTTTTAGAGGACTAGATTTTGATAGAAAAGGAGACTATCTCGATTTTTTAGATAATCACATAGATGAAGAAGAATTTTGGAATTTTATGTTTGATAATTACAATATGGTATTAGGAGAAATCATCGAAAAAGCACAGCACGAAATGGCTACACAAGGCGAGACGGAATTAGTTCAACGAGTTATGTCTTGTTGCACAGATTATTATATAAGTAAATGTGAGGCAATAGCTGACTACTTAGACGATATGCAAAGAAATTTAAGCAAAAGGAAAATGAGATGAAAACAGAGAATGAAATACTGAATGGCATCAGTGCTTTGAGAGATGAGCTTAGCACAAATTCTAGTATATATAAATTAGACAGAATGGAACTTTTGCTAATTAAGCGTATGCAATATATTCTCATAGAATTGAAAATTCGAGATACTTTTAAGAGAATTAAAACTGATTTGGCGCAATGGAAAACACTTGAAAAATATGACATTGATTGGGATAGAATAGAAATTGACGATGTAATAAATGATATACCATCGAAACAATGGAGAATTAGAATAGCACGAACAGGAAACTATCATTTTGGTGTTTCCAACGATGATAAGATAGACAAATTTTTTCCCGAGAAGAATAGTTTGCCTATAAATCCAGACGAAATGCTTACATTTGATTTGACACAACTTATTTTACAAGCTGTGAATAGTATGCCTGGCGCACACAAATTTGGACACATTGATATAATCGATGAGAGCTTGGGCATTTTTCAACTTGCAAATAGAGGTTTTTGTGGCAATGATAAAAGCTTTGAAAAGCCCGATAAAGCAGATATTCAATTAAAAGAAAATAGCTTTATTATCTTGTCAAAGCAAGTGCAGATGGTTGCTATGGATAGAGATGATATAGGCACTGAGCATTATGAAAAAGAAATCTGCATTGATGATTTGTGTGATGTTGTTAATTATGAGAAATTTAGAGAAAAATATAACATTGGCGAAGATGAATTCTATAAGGAAGTAGATGATTTATGTTCTTGTGGATATTCACCCATTGACTTTGTATCAGATGAAACTCTATGGACTAAAATCGATAACTTCTTGCAAGCGAATGGCTTGTCTGATAAACTTGCTCTTGTGGCAGTCCAAGAACAAGAAAATGTTGTTCGTCTTGGCGTAGTTCCACAGCTTTCAAATGGACTTGTTGGTGAAGTCATAGATGGCGATGTCTTTGAAATACCAGCAATTTCAGAAGAGGAAAAGGCTAAAATTACTAACTTTTTAGCAGATATAAGGCAAGAGTATGCCGATAAAATCAATAATAAAATTGATGAAACCTTGTCAAATTCCTATGATGAAAAACTAGAACAACAAACTCAAAAAGCGAGGAAACAAAAATGAGTTTTGATTTGACGAATTTTGACAAGAAAATTAAAGCAAGTAAGTGGGAAGAGCTGACAATACAAGATTGGCTTCACATTTATAATGCTGGCTTAAATAGCGAAGATGAGCTACGCAGCAAGATTAAAGGAAATTGGTTTGATGTCGCAAAAGACAATCAAAACTTTTTATTTAATTTGCTGGCAAACCTTTATTTTGTTGATACTTATTTGATACACCATAATGTGAAAGAAGCTAATTTTATATTTCAAGGCGAATTGGTATTAAATACTGATGTTTCAGCTGATTCATTAGAATTTCGCAAGAAATACAATATGGCGTTTGATGAAAGTGGAGTTTTTAATTTGTGGAAAAACTTTTTGATGACGGGTGTTAGAACTCAAAAAACTGATGAAAATTGTAGAATTTACACAGAAATTAAACCTGTTGTCGGCGAAAGTTTTACAAGCATAGACAAACTCTCGTTAAATGAAGTTGATGGAACGCTTATAATGAATGGCTTTGAATGTTTTTTAGAGGTAAAACAAGAAAATCAAAACACAACTAAAACAAGGAGAAACAGATGAAAAAACAAGCTGTTGATGAAAAATATATGAATGCTCAAAGAGATGCTTTTTTTAAGTGTTTAAAAGAAAATTATGACATAGACGATTTAAACAAGGCTATTGAACTTGCAAATGCTTTGGGTTTAAGTAAGCAAGAAGATGCGGGCAAATTTGTATGGGAAGTTTATAGAAATAATTTTGGTTCTCAAATTTTTCCAATCGCCTTACAAATTACGCCAAAGGTTTTAAGAGAAGCATTCTTTCAAGTTATAGAAAACACCTTTATGGAATCTGAAAAAGAAGCTATTTATGACGAGGTTGAAAATGAAAACATAAGAATCACTAACTTTGGTCCTTTTGCAGAGTTTGAACTCAATAGTATTGGCAAAGATGAATTAGAACAAAGAATTATGGATAGACTTGAAGAAGACGGCGATATAGCTATTTCTGATACAGCCCAAAAACTTTTTGAAAAAATGCGTATCGATGTCAATGAGCTTAGGCGTAGAGTGCGAGAAAAGCTCAAAGACAAGAAAGAAGAAGAAAAAGAAGAAGAGGAAATCACAGAAATGGCTGCTGCTAAAAAACACAGACAAAGACTTAAAAAGATATTTAAATAAGGGGTAAAAAATGAGCAATACAATATCATATTTGGTTGGTTCTTGTAACTTTGATTTTGATAAAAACACTTGCGAAATTCGTTTTGATAGACCGATTATGCAATGGTTGTGTTTTACAAATGATATTCACAATACAAAAGATTTTACCAACACGATGAATGAGTCAGAGTGGATTCACATCACAGATATGAAAGAAAGTATAGCAAAATTGGATAAACATTTAGGGTTTGATGTTATGGGAACTACCATAGACAAGCCTTTCCAAGATTTTAATAGTCTCGAACTTGACGAAATCAACGATTACTTTCAGCAATGGAATAAAGACTTTTTTGACTTTCTTGAGTGCAAAGAACAGATTGTAAAATTCAACAATTCAAAAGTTTATGAAAAAACAAATGATGGTTATGTCGCTAAGAAACGCCCACTTTGGGAGTTTAACACATTAGATGATGCTCCACACTTTGTTTCTTTTAATGGGGTAGGGTGCGATGAAAATGCTATACAATGCTTTGACACTAAGCACTTATTTCATTACAGAAAACTTAATCCCCAAAATGTTGATTTTGATGATTTTTTTGATAGCGAAAGCGGTATGGGTTACTCGCTAGAATACATTAAAGAACTTCAAAAAAATGGAGATGTTTTAAAAATCAGTGATGATAAGTTTTTGGCTTTTTTGAACAACTTGCCAACAATTTTTCAAACACAAGATAAAGCGATAGACCCGTTGGAGCAAGCTATTTTATCTCCAAATTCATCATTTGTAATGTTGGGTGATAATAGATATAAATCAGAATACGCAAGGTATTTGATTGAGCGTGCAGCACACTATCACGGTATCAAATTTGAGATAGATGTTTCTGCTCTTTCGTTAGCGAATGACGGAATTTTTTTTAGCCATTACGATGGAAAATGGATAGATTTTAAAGAAACTAGCTCTTATGCTCAAAACTATACCATATTTTTTAACAAGGAACACGATGGTAAAGATGGCATAGATGCCGATTATGTCCTTGATAGAGCGATTTTTACAGCTACAAATGATATAGAAGAAGCTAGAAAAAAAGCAAATGAAATTCTCGAGACTAGAAAAGATTATGTTTACGCTACAATCAGCAATAAAGATAATGTCATACAAGTTAAAAACGATGAAACTAAAAATAAACCAAACATAAGGAAAAACCGATGAAAAAACCATTACTACTTATAGATTATATGCAAACGCAAATTCAAGGAATAATACAAGAGTATATCAACTATTCAGATGGAAAATATAGCGAGCTTGATGATGAGTCTATAAAAAGATTCGTTGAGGGCTGTATAGCAGAAGCATACTTGCCCAATACTTATAACATTACCAGAGGCTTTGCTGAGGTTGTGATGGAAGATACAATAATGAGCATAAATGTTAGTTGGGACGATGAACTTCAAAATGTAGCAGCTGAACATTTTGCAGCCTTTGAAGCAAGTATAATTTTTAGCGATTTGAAAAATAAATTTAACAGCGAAGAATTAGAAAAAAACTTTGAAAAATTTAGAACTTTTTGTCTTGGGCTTGATGTAGAGAAAGTTCTTTTTTTGCTTGGTTCTTGTTATTTTGGCGATTATTTTTCTGAAAAAGAATTTAATGATTTTGCAAGAAAAAATAAATTGCCATTACGCAACGAAGATGATAAAAGTTTTTTTGTTAAATTCCAAGAACATATAGTGCGTATAGTATCATCGTTGATTGTAGACGAAATGAACACTGGTGTTAAAACTATTTCTGCGACAACTCGCAAAGACGAATTGATAAGCTATGCAAAACAAGCGATTGCCGAAAACTATCAACTTATTCAAGCCGAGAGGAATGTTGATGATACGACAAACATTCAAAACACAGAAACAATAGACGAAATACTGAAAGACATCAGTGTTTTGCAAGATGAACTTACTACTTTTGATATACCATCAATCGTATATCAAAGCATAAACAAACAGCTCGATAGAATTTATGAAAAATTAAAAAAGCACACAAACATCGAGCAAGAATCGGAACAGCAAATGAAAGTGAGGAAACAAAAATGACATTAGAAAAAATAAATGAGGTTGGTTTTAGCGAATTTCAAAACAGAATCATAAGACACATAGCATTTAAAGCCAACCAAGCTGGTTTAACTTATGATGATTCTATTTGGAAACAAGCTAAGGAATTTCTTGGTATTGGGGGTGTTGATGCTTCTTTTTTTAAAATAAAATTTAGAAGTGCCTATATAAAAAAGAGTATAGAGGTTGTTGCAGCAGCAATTCAGCTTGCTCTTAATTATAAACTTCTTAAACTTGAGAATAATAAACTAAAAATTGAAGATGAGGAATTAGAAAAACTTAGTGCAGGCAGAGCACTTGGTTTGTGGTATAAAGATACCTTTGTTATGCCAGCGATAGATTCTGATGGCAATGTTAATTATTTAAAAACCGATTTGATAGGCGATGTTGCTATGCTTATAGTTGATAAGCATAGAGAATTCTTTGACAATAAATATGAAGAATTTAACACTAAAGTTCATCGTATTATCTACGAGGAAAACAACAAGATATTTGAGTTATCCAATGAAACAAATATAGAATATGGTCAATCCCGCACAGATACCAACATAGCCATAAGGGTTCAAAAAGAACTTTTTAACAATGAGCTTGATGTTAAAACTTCTTATATTAGGGACATTGCCAAAGGTGATGATAGTTTGCTTTATGTGAGCTATGTGGTTCATCAGCTTCAACAAACTCTCAAAAATACACCACAAGATGTTTTAGACGGGGAATTTTTAGATGCTTTGCTTCCAAAGAATTGCAATGGAGTAAGTTTGAGTGATAAAATAAGCGATATAGAACAAATTTTACTCGATGAGGTATTCAGAGGTTTCAATTTTCGTGGATTGGAAGCATTTGATGAAGAGAGTGCTATATTTGACAATCCGTTACCAAAAGAATTTGTAGAAGATGCTCGCAAGAAATTGCAAGAAGAGCTAGGCTACGAATTTGCTATGCTTACGCTTCCAAAAGAAGATGACAAATACCAAGAAAATGTTGTATTTGTCTGTGCGAGTGATAAAGAGAATCTTGAGAAAGCTGTTGACTATATGCTAGGATATGGCTATGGTTTTGTCAATAAAGAAAAACAAGAAAATAAAATCAAACAAAAAAGGAGATAAAATGGGTAGCAGAACTTATACATCAATTATTCGCCAAGATATAGATGGTAAGGATTTAGAAACACCTAAGTGTGTTTATCAGCAGTGTGGATATAGCGATGGCACAAATGTCTTAACGCTTTTAGCGTTTTTTGATGATGGTAGATATTTTGCTAGTTTGCCAAAAGAAGCGCAAAATCGTATAGGTAGAGATTGTTTTGAATATCAACCAAATTTGTATTCTTTGGAAGAGATAAAACATTTTAGCCCAAATGCTTATGGCGTTGCTGATGTTGTGTTATACCAAAGAGGAGAAGAGATTACGGCTGGTGTTGTAGCCGAACCAGAGCATATAGCTTTTCTTATGGAATTAAAAAATGAATCAGATGATGAATTAGAAAAAGTATATGCTTCGTATGAACGATTTTCAAGCGGTGTGTTAGTTCCTATCGATGAATACTATTCTCTCTTAAATTCGTCTGATTCAATGAGAAAATCAATGCAAAAGTTTGTTGATGATTTTATAAAAACAAACAATATCAAAATGATAACAAAAAAAGAACTCGATGCTTTTATCAATTCGGCAGAGTTGTTTGCTGATGAAAATTTGGAAAAAGCAGCTCGAATTCAAAATACATTAGTGTCTCAATATTCAAGGTATTGTGAAAACGATAAAATAGACGAATATCAACGAGAAGTAAAATTTGATTTGAGAAAAGAATCTCAGTTTCACACAGCAGAAGAAGTCAAAAAATATCCTATGGATAAGGAACTTTTGGATATACTAAAAGACAATAAATGCCAAAATGAAATGAAAGCGAGGAAAAAACGATGACACAGACACAACTAAAAGAATTAGGACAGCAATTAGCGGAGCTTAATTACAAAGAGCTTGCAACGGTTCTTAAACCTGTGGCTTTTAAGGGCGATAGCACGCTTTTTAAAGCTACGCTTGATGTATTGCTTGTCGATGAATATGATGGGCTAAGCGAAGAGCAAAAGGGCAAAATAATTGAGTCTTGTGCTGAGCTTTATACTAACAGCGACAGCTCAATGTTTCGAGAGGATATTCAGGAAGAAGTTGTTTATGCAGCTACAACTTATCAAGATGAAAACTATGAAAATTTGCAAAAACAGCATAAAACAAGGAGAAAACAATGAATGGATTATTTCTACAAAAAAGCTCGCCCGAAGTTCGTGAAGTTGTATTTAAAGAAAAAGGTTCAGATGAGATTAGGGCAAATTGTGCTTATGTGATTTGGGGGTATAGCGATGGGGGCGATAAAAATCCATTAGCATTTGTCCTTGAAAATGGACGAGTGATACCTAGTTGCAATGTGCAAACTTCATTTCCAAGAGATTTACTTGAATATGAAGTTTTAGGACAAAATGAACTTGTATTTTTTAAATTTACCCTTGCATTCAGATTTAAAGGTGAGACAGACTGTCAAATAAAAACATTTGATTCTACATATCAATTAGAAACATATTTCAAGATGCACGGACTGCCAACATCACTACTTCAAAAATCGTTTGAAGAATCAGATATAAATAAGGAAGTAAGAGATTGGAGTCGTGTTACATTTGACGGAAAAGAAGTTTTTCTCACACTGAAAAGAGAACATTTTTTTGAAAGTGCGAATAACGATGTGTTTGATAACCATTTTGAAATCAAAACGCTTGATAAGACTTATAGCGGTTTGCGCTACAATGGCGTTGATTATGAGTGCCAACAAGTCATTTGTGGCAAAAATGATATTCAAGGGCAAATTTTAGGTTTTATTACAGGAGATGGTGAAATCATTGACATAAACAATCCTTTACTTGACGGGATTTTTCTTATTGAGGGTGATGAAAACAAAAAGTTCAAAGCCGAAAACTTAATCAGTCCTAGTGAAGTTGAACCCCCTTACGCTAATGAGGATTTTGATACGATTGATGGCGAAGATGCTAACGATGAAAGCACGAAAGAAAAACACGCTTTTGGGCGTTATATTTTAGCCTTATCTTACTCATTGTCTGAAAAAGATGATTATAGCTCTCCTTTTATCCATACATTCACAACTCACAATGATATGGAAGCATATTTTTGGAATGATTTTTTTGCTAACGAAAAAGATTACGATGAGGAAGAGTGGCAAAAGGTTAAACAAAAAAGAGATGAAATAAACAAGAAATTACCCGAAACTATAGGCTATGGCTATGAAGCTAAGTTCGCACCAGAGCTAGCAAAAGATAAAATTATTTCTTATTGTATGGAAAACGAGTCAGCCGATTTAGTAAGCATTTTGACGGGACAAAGTTCTTTGCTTTATATTTCGCAAGATGTAAAGACTGAGCTTAAGGAATATGCGGAACAACAAACTCAAAAAGCGAGGAAAATAAAATGAGAACCTACCCAAAAGCTTTTGCCAATCTCTACTATGAAATGGCTGATAATTACATTCAAGACACCAATCTTAGTTTTGACGAACAAGATGTATATTTACAGCATTTAGATGATGTTTTAAAAGACATCACGGCTAAATTAAAAGATGGGATTGATGATGTTGTCAATAACAAAGATATAATGCAACTTATAACTCAAAAAGCAAAAGAATATGCCGATGATTTAGCTGCCGATGCGATTTCGCTAACGGATATGATGAGGTGTATGAAAAATGATTTTATGGCAATAATATCCAATTACGCTCAAATCGATTTACAACAAGGCTTTTCGTTTGACGGGCTTATAAGAGATATTGATAGTTCAGATGAGCATATACTTCAATGTAAAGGAGAAGCCGAGCACGGTGAGTTACTTGACATTGCTGATATGGCAGATACAGCTTCGGAGAGCTTTAATCACATTAGAACAGTTTTGTCTAATTTTAGAAAAGAACTTGTAATTGATGAACTTCAAAAAAGCAATGCTGATACATTGACAGACATTTTAAAACAGCTCGATACAAGCGTTTTGAATGAAGCTATGCAGAATTTACACAAAAATTCGCACATTTCGTCAAGAAAACAAAGATAAAGTTGCAAAATTATGTTATAATAACAATGTAAAAAAAAAGACAAAGGAATAAACTGATGAAAACAAAAATTATGTCCGCATTAGCGATTTTTATGAGTGTATCTGCGATTACGCTTTCGGTAATTGCGTTTGTTGGCTGTAATAGCAAAAAAAGCACAGAGTATTTTGAGAACAAGATGTTCGACATAGAACAAAGAGACATTGTCGGTTATAAAAACGGCGATGAACTCATCAACGGCGTTTATTGTAAGAAACACGACAAAGAATTGAGTGAGAATGTCTGTCTTTATGCGAATGCTTATTTTCAAATGCACCACTTTTATAAAGCTCGAAATTTTGAGAAATATGGACAGCAAAAAGACAAAGCGTGCGATGCGTATTTAAAGCTTACAGATACAGATTTGCAAGTTTTGCATCAATACGCCATTCAAAATAGATTTTTTAACAAACCTTTGATTGACGATGATTTGATTAAGGTATGGAAAAATTGGTGTATAGAAGATTGATGTCAGTGAAACAAGAGGACAAAAAATGGCACTAGCGATTGTCGTATTTTTTTTAACCATAGCAGCAGTTCTATGGATTTTTGGTGATATGTCATATCTGTCAAAACCGATTTTAAAACAATTTGCCTTTACTATGGCACTTGGTTCATTTATGACTTGGGCTTTTTTAACCTTTTTCCTTGAAACGGTTTTTCAATGGAAAAATTACCAAAACTACATTTATTTGCTATTCATTCCGTTTTTTATTATTGGTATGTATCATCTCAAAAAAGCACGCAAAATTGTTCCTTTATCAGTGCAAGCTAATCAGCAACGGTATTGGGAAGAGATTAAAGCTAGTGATGTTTACAAATTCTTTTTGGGAAGAAAAGAGCCCAAACGCAAAAAAATCGTTATTCGTGTGAATGAGGGTGAAAAGAAATTTTTTAAATCAAGCGAACTAATACCCGACAAAGATTATGTAAGTGTGAATTTTTTTAGAATGCTTAAACGCATTGAAAAAGAACTCACTTTTGTGAATTTAAAATCATCACAAAATATCGAAAAAGATATGAATGATACCATAAACCAAATACCCCTTTATAAAGCCGTTTTTGATAAAATTAAATTTTTTATCAGAGAACAAGACATTAAAGCGAATTTAGTTGATATTTTTGTCGAGGATAAGGGTTGTGTAGAATTTTTCTTATTAGATTTATGGGAACGCTATACAAAAAGAGTCAATATCGGCACAGCAAATTTAGTGCTTTTGGCAGAAAGGGAGATTGAGGAAGAGTTTATAGGGGCTATGGATAATGTGGATTTATACTCAGTCAAAGCCAAAGGCGCAGCACTTTATTATCGCTATATGGTATTTATGGGGCGTGTTGATAACTATCTTAAAAAAGCCGAGCAAGAGGAAGAAAAGTTTGATGAAAGTCTTAAAGATGGAGATTTTTTGTGATATAATGATAATCTTAAAATATATAAAGAAAGGATAAAAAGATGACATTATTTAAAGATTGGACACATAATAACTTTGAGTTATGTGATGATTGTATCAAAAAACTAGGTCTTTCTGCTTACCACGCAGTTTTGTTCGATACTAAAACAGGCGATGGGCTTTTTGAGATTCAATTTGTGGATTTTCTAAAAGACTATAGTATCGGCGGGTATTATCCATCGGACTTGGAATTTTTTCAGCAAAGTGAAAATCCCGAAATAAACATTTTTTGTTACGGCGAAGTAGCTTTTGCTTTATTTGGCAACGATTATGCCAAATACCATAGCGAATTTATCTGCGTTTTCTTTGGAACTCTTAAAGAAGCGCAAGCAGACAAGAGATTTGCCAATTTGGAAATTGAGGAAAATGTCAAAGATTATTGTGTTAGTTGGCTTCAAATTAGTGATGATGAAAAGATATATTGCGAAAAAGAATTGTTAAAAAGCACCATCGAAAATTACTCAAAAGAGATGATTTCTGCACTTCAGGCTCTTTTAGATGGCAAAACTGCAAAAGATGGAAACTTTTCTTATGACGACCGAACAAACACTTATCATTTTGGAGATAGTAGAAAAAGAGCATTAAAATTTAATGCTAATGCTTTTAAGCTAACTTACATCAATAATTATAAAGTCATTTCTAGCGATGATGTCAAAGTTGAGGACTTTTTAACGATAGAGCATACAACTTCGTATCAAAATATAGAAGATTTGATAGACGAAGCTCGACAATATGGATTAACCGAAATGTCTCAAATAAAAGAAATGCAAGATTTTTTAAACAAAATTGATAAAAAACAAAAAATCTACATTGTCAATGGTTATTATCCAAGTAAGTTAGACATTACAATAAAAAACCCCGAAACAAATCTTTATTTTGAAAATTTAAAGAAACTTCGCTCAGATGAGTTACAAAGTGGTATTTTGCAAACATCAGACACAATTTCAATGTTAGAAAAACAGATGAATAGCGCACAAAAACTCTTTGACTATCTCAATCAGAACCTGCAAACGCAGCTTAATTGCCACTCGAATTCTAATAATAAAAAGGAACGAAAATGACAGAATTTCAAATGCGAACAGGTTTGCTATTTAGCGAAAATGACAATAAGCCGTTAGTGGATAAACTTGATGAGCTTATAGATTTTTTATATGAAATATCTATGAGAGCTTGCAATCAAACCGAATCTAGAGATAAATTTTTGCAAAACATCAATATCGATGTGTTTAATCAAAATGCTGTAATTATCGAGGGATTAGAGCATTATGCCTTTCATACCAATAGTTATGGTGCAAGCAACTTTTTTCCGTATAAACAAAGTCTATGGGATAAACAATATCAAGTATGCACTACAAATAATTTTGATGGGCATACAAACACGCTTATAGTTGGCACAAGCAAATCAGCTGTGTTTAAAGCAAAAAAAAGCTATGATAAAAACATAGAAACAAAAAGAGAGAAATTTGAAAGTGGACAAAATGAAAACAATAGAGCAGTTCTTACAAGAAAATAGCAATTTTGATGGATTTGTCGGTATTTTTCAGCCCATTAGCAATGCTAAAAGCGATGAATTGAGCGATGAAAACATTACGAGAATAACAAGCAATGGTGAGACAAATCAAGACTTTATACCTTTGTCGTTTTTTGATAATATTGATTTTAAAGAACATCTTAGCCCTTATGACCCTTATCCTCGAGAAACGCCACAAATATACAAAGTTTTTGTGCCAGATAACATTTTTGAGAATGAGCCTATTCAAGAATCGCCAATCAAATTTTGGCGAGAAAATGGTGTAAGTCAAGCTGACATCAATGCTCTGTTGGATATGGCTAGATTTTCAATGTCTTGTTCTAATGGAAAGCGAGATATTAGTTATGAATTTGCTGTTGGAGATGATAGTTGGGCTTTTATGATACATTCTTTATTGCAGTATTATCAAGAGAATTTGGATAAATTTGAGGCGACACAGAGTCGTATGACAAGCATTCCTTATCCCTACAATGCAAGTGAAGCAAAAAAAGACTTTTTAGAAAGTCTTTCAAAGGTGCATATAAACCTAGATTGTTATGGCAACTGTGTTTCTTACTCTTTAAAAGAACTTTTGCCCAAAATTGCAAATGGTTTAGACAAGCTAGAGGATTTTGAGAGATTAGTCTTTGACGAAACATTTGCATATAAAGAACAAATGAAAGCGAGGAAACAAAAATGAGTTATTTAGATGACTTTAAATATAAAGGCGCATTAGCAGACATTACGATATGTATGAACGCTTATCAAGCTGTTATTTATGACATTGTGTATAATTTACACGATTTCAAAGATAGACTATACTATACGCTCAATAGAACAATGAACGAATGGATTGATGATATTAAATATTTTTCCTTTTCAAAAATTTCAGGCATTGTGCAAGATATAGCTATCAAAGCTAATGAACTTTCGCAAGAAAATTTTGTGAATGGAAAAAATACCATACTTCAAGTCAGCAAAGAACTCAATAACTTTTCTATACTTTTGCGGACTCTCGATGAGCTAGATGAAATCTCATACAGAAGTCTTTGCGCTTTGGAAGATAGCAAACTTTCTTTCCTAAAAGTTTTGGATAAGTATGGCACTGAAGTATTTTTAGACGAGAATTGCTTCCATCATATAAATGAGCTTAATTTAAAGCATATACCTTATTTCGCTTATATCAACCCTACGATAAGCCGTTTTGACTATATACAAAGTATGGCAGAAAGGTTCTATGATTTTGTCGAAGAGCCACAAAAACTTCAACAATTTCTACAAGATGAAATGATTGAGCGACTTGGTGCTATGGTAGAACAATATGGCTATATACTTGTCCATAGTTTTGTGCAAGGATATTTTAGCAGACACACGCATTTGTTAGACAATGGTGATGGTGCTACCATAGCGATAAGAGACATTTATAGGCAAAGTCTCATTAAGGGTTGTGAAATGTATTATCAAGCTGTTTGTGAGGATTTTCCTGACTCTACCCAAGAAAATGCACAAGTAGGACACAAAAAGTTGCGATGAATGAGCTTTTAGGCTTTGTCAAGGGGTTGTCATTGTTTTCAGAAAAAACAAAGTTGAACCGCAAATCAAGCAAAAAACGAAAAATGCTAAAATCAACCCCATTTACAAATCCTTTAATTCTCTTTTAGGCTTTGTCAAGTTGTTTAATTTGATAAAGCGCAAAAAGTGCGAAAAATAAGCACACCGCAAGCGCAAAATAAGGGACGATTGCACCCATTTTAAACCCCCTTAATTTGCTTTTTATCTCGTTTTATGTCATCATACACGATTTTAATAGCCAACATAGGGATAGCCAAAAAACTGAGTCCGATTACGACTATTGCAAAATTCTCAATCATCACAAGTCCTCCAAATCGTCTATATGTTTATTTATGCGCTGGTTAAGAAAAATAATATTAACAAATAAACCTACCAAAGATAAGCTACCTGTTAAGATTAACCAATCGCTCAATTCCTTTAAATTAGTGGCTAAATAAGCACCTATGGCTAAAAACACAGCCACAAGTATGCTTAGCCAATACTTCAACATATCTATTTGCTTGTTTTTCTTATCTTTCATACTCATAGCGGTATTATACTCTTTTTTATTCAAATCTTTCCATAAATTTAAATAAAAGCCCACAGACAGCTGCAAAAGAACCAGCAAAAAGTGCCAAATAAATCAATGAATCCATATTTATCCCCCATAATTTGTTTTTGTCTGCTCAATTCTTTCTATTTCTGCAAGAATTGTGGCACGAACATAGTCTTTGAAATTTTCAACTTCTTGTTTGGCTTTTAATTCAATAAAGCCAATTCCAGCTTTTTTGCAAACTTCTTTTTTAATCATATCCCTCTTTTGAGCTCCCTCTTCATCATCTTTTCCGTGTTTGCCGCCTAGTCCATAATACTCAATAACGCAAAAAGGCTTGCTTGTTTCTTTATCCACAAGTAAAAAATCCACATAAAATTTATTGTAGATATACCAATCAACTTTTTCATCGTTGCGTAGAAAAGCCGAAAAAGCAACTTGCGGACATATAGTATAATGTTGTAATTGTTTATCGCCTTTCCTTTTCAAACTCAATAATACGCTAAAAATCTCTTGTTCCTCATCGTTTAGAATAGGCTTTGGTATTATGTTTTGCATATTTTGAATTTTTTGTTCTAAGTCCATCAATTTTTGCATATACCTCTCGGCTTTATCTGCCTTTTCTTTATACTCATTTATTTCTTGTCGTTTTTGTTTGATGAGTTCATCTAACATTTTATTTTCCCCTATTTATTAACTACTATTTCTTGCATTTCAGCAGTAGTTTTAGCTACTCTTGGCTTTCTTGCCTTTTTAATCTTTGTGGTAGTTTCTTTGGATTTTCTGCCTACTCTTTTTGGCTTTTCAGAATTTATTTCATCAGTTTTTAAGGCTTTCTCTTTTGTAGCCACTTTTTTACGAGCAGTTTCTTTCCGTGTCGACAACTTTTTTGTTTGTGTCTCTATCACAAAAGCCTCATAAGAAGCACCTACACCTTTTGCAAGGCTTTTAAAAGCCAAGACAAACTCGTCTTTAACATTCCTAATCAATAATGTAGTCATAGCATTTCCTTTTATGTTCAACAATTAAAATTGTAGCAAAAAATTTGCATTATGTCAAGACAAAATACAAAAAAATAATTATTAGTTTATTTTATTGTATAAAAATAACATTTAAAAGCATAAAATATGCTTTTAAATACACTTAAAATCACTATAAAAATATATAAAATCTTTTTATAAACCATTTTAAGTGTCTAAAACGCATTTTAAATATATTTAAACACATTAAAAAATGCTTTTAAATATATTTTTTAGCTACAATAATTCCCACAATTCGGCTAAAAGCCTCATTGTCTGCGAAAAAAGCTCACTTTTTGAAAGCCTATAAATAGGCGTTTCAAGCGTTCGCCGAGTTTTCGCAGTATAGGTAACCCCCAAGCCCCCTAGATTTCAGCTATCGCTTAAATCAAAGGGGGTTATGCTTGTCGCCTTTGGCGACAAGCGTTCGGGGCAAAGCCCCGAACATAACCCCCTTTGATTTAAGC
>OIZA01000118.1_pt1 | contig 47632 bp, 26 predicted proteins | sample 1588381 | NCBI WGS metagenome assembly OIZA01 (sample SAMN03283277) | human gut metagenome | biome: human-associated habitat; material: feces | host: Homo sapiens | place: Peru | collected 2012 | reverse complement strand
CCCCTGCTGCCTCCGGCGCTGCTGCAAAAATACATCCGCCTCAAGCGCATCAAGGTGAACGGCCAGCGCGCCGCACGGGATCAGCGTCTTGTCCAGGGGGACGTGCTGCAGCTATATATAAACGACGAGTTTTTTGACAAGCCCAGGGAGGAAAATATGTTCCTCACCCTCTTTAAGCCCAGTCTTGACATCGTGTATGAGGACGAAAATCTCATGCTGCTGAATAAGCGCCCGGGGCTTGTGGTCCACGCCGACGAAACGGAGAAGGTGAACACCCTTATAAACCACATTCAGGCGTATCTCTACCAGAAGCGGGAGTGGAATCCCCGTTGGGAGAACGCCTTCACCCCCGCCCTGTGCAACCGCATCGACCGCAACACCGGCGGCATCGTCATCGCCGCCAAGAATGCCGAGACCCTGCGCATCATCAACGACAAGATCCGCGACCATGAGCTGACCAAGCGCTACCTCTGCATCGCCGTGGGTGCGCCCAAGCCGCCCCAGGGAGAGGTGCAAAACTTCCTGCGCAAGGACGAGAAGAAAAAGCAGGTGACGGTGTTCCACAAGCCCGTGGCCGGCGCCAAGACCGCCGTGACCCGCTATAAGACGCTGGAGCGGCGGGGGGAGCTTTCGCTGCTGGAGGTGGAGCTGCTCACCGGCCGCACCCACCAGATCCGCGCCACCATGGCCGACCTGGGCTGCCCGCTGCTGGGGGACGGGAAGTACGGAAACGGCGAGGTGAACCGCCGCTACGGGGAAACGAGGCAGGCGCTTTACTCCTATAGGCTCACCTTTGACCTGCCCACGGACGCGGGGCTGCTGAATTATCTGCGGGGGCGGACGTTTCAAGTGGAGCAGGTGCCGTTTCGGGAGAAATACTTCGGATAGGGCGGTTTGCCCGCGGGCTGCGTTGACAATCCGCGCCGTATATAGTAAAATAAGTGTATAGGAGCCAACAGCCGGAGGAACTGCGCTTTCCGCCGACCGAGGCGCGACCGATGCAGAAAAAAGCATCCGGAATAAGGAGAGGAGAACACTATGAAATTGAAGAACCTTTGGAAAAGAGGCGCCGCTGCCGTGCTGGCTCTTGTGCTGGCGCTGGGTCTGACGGCCTGCGGCGGAAAAGACGGCGGCGACGGCGATGCGGCCTCTGCTATGCTGAGCGCGCGGGAGAGCATGCAGAAGGTCAGCAGCATGAGCTACATCTACTCCATGGAGATGTCCATGAAGGCAGATGGCGAAACGGTGGAGATGACCGTGGACGGTACCGCCGACATGACCATGGATCCCGTGGCCGCCAAGATGACCATGAATATGAACATGCTGGGCATGAGCCTCACCGGCATTGAGCTGTACATGGTGCAGGAAGGCTCCCAGACAGTGACCTACACGGGCATGGATTTGTTCGGCGGCGGCTCGAAGACGTGGACGAAGACCACCGGCGGCGACGGCAGCACGGGCGTTTCCATGGAGCAGTACAACGCCAAGGACTCTTTTGACCTGTATCTGAAGAACGGCGCCAATTTCAAGGCCATGGGCACGGAGACCGTGCAGGGCGCGCCCGCCACCCGCTATGAGGGCGTGATCGCAAAGGATATGCTGAAGGATACGCTGGAGAAGAGCGGCAGCATGGAGCAGCTCGACTCCATGGTGGACGCCAACATCGACGACGTGCTGAAGAAGGTCGGCGATATTTCCGTCACCATGTGGCTGGATAACGAGACCGGCCTGCCGGTGAAGTATGTCATCGACATGACCAACTTCCTTGTGAGCATGATGGAGCTGGCCGCGGAGAATGCCGGCGAGAGTGCCGATGTGAGCGCCGACAAGTTCGTTGTGTCCATGGAAGTGACGAAGTACAACGGCGTGGGCGAGATCAAGGTGCCGCAGGACATTCTGGATTCCGCGGCGGAGATCGAGAGCTGACCGGCTTTCGGACGCCTTGACGGCAGAAAAATCAATGCAGGAGAGCCGCCCTTTCGGGGCGGCTCTTCAGCGTGTCGAAAAAGACTTTTCGACACGCTGCCTAAGTTTTTGAAATTTTTTTAAAGTTTCAAAAACTAATGATTTTAATGGTGAGGGACACCCCTCTTGGGTTTCCCTCACACACCCTTCCTTACCGATTTCGCGATCTTACCACTTTATTGGCAGTCTTGAGAGCCGCCCTTTCGGGGCGGCTCTTTTCTTGGCGAAAGCCTTTGCGGCGTTTGCTGCCGGCGCATTTTTGAGGGGGCATTTCGGGCGAAAAAAACACATAATAAAATTAAGTGAAAAACTTATTGACATTTCGGGATATTCTTACTATATTGTATCTGTCAAATTCTGACGAAAGGCGGGGAAATGGAACAGACAGCCGCCCTTCGGAGGGAGGAGACGCATCTTTTTTTGTGAACGGAGGAGGATAAATGTCCAAAGAGTTGATTCGCCTGCAGAATATCTGCATGGCGTTTGACGACGAGCAGGTTCTCGATAACATCAATTTGTATTTTAATGATTCGGAGTTTCTGACGCTTTTAGGCCCCAGCGGCTGCGGCAAGACCACCACGCTGCGCATCATCGGCGGGTTCACCACCCCCACCAGCGGCGACGTGATCTTTGACGGCGTCAGGATCAATGATGTCCCGCCTCACAAGCGGCAGATCAACACGGTGTTCCAGAAGTATGCGCTGTTCCCGCATCTGGACGTGTTTGAAAACATTGCTTTCGGCCTGCGCATTGCCAAGGTGCCGGAAGCGGAGATCCGTGAGCGTGTCACGGAAATGCTGGGCGTCGTGAGTCTGAAGGGCTTTGAAAAGCGGCGCGTGGATCAGCTTTCCGGCGGCCAGCAGCAGCGGGTGGCCATCGCCAGAGCCTTGGTGAACCGGCCTAAGGTGCTGCTTCTGGACGAGCCTCTGGGCGCACTGGATCTGCGTCTGCGCAAGGATATGCAGAACGAGCTGAAGCGTATCCAGCAGCAGATGGGCATTACCTTTATATATGTTACCCACGATCAGGAGGAGGCGCTGACCATGTCCGACACCGTGGTGGTGATGGACAAGGGGCGCATCCAGCAGATCGGCACCCCCGAGGACATTTATAACGAGCCGAAAAACGCCTTTGTGGCGGACTTCATCGGCGAGAGCAACATCCTCGACGGCATTATGCACGAGGACTATGTGGTGGAGTTTTTCAACCGCAAGTTCAGGTGCCTGGACAAGGGCTTTGCTCCCATGGAGCCGGTGGACGTGGTCATCCGGCCGGAGGACATTGAGATCGTCCCCGCCGACAAGGGACGCCTGGTGGGCACCGTGACCTCCGTCACCTTCAAGGGCGTCCACTACGACACCATCGTGGACTTCAAGGGCTACAAGTGGCTCATTCAGACCACCGACTACCACGAGGTGGGCGAGGTCATCGGCATCATCCTCAACCCCGACGACATCCACATTATGAAGAAGAGCGAGTATTCGGGCCTGTTCGGCGACTACAGTTCCTATTCGGCGGAGTATGACGAGATCAACGATCCCGACTTTGCCGAGGAGGATGAGGAGGACGCTGACGATGAAGACTAAGACTCCTGCCATTCCGTATATCGTCTGGATGGCCGTGTTTGTAGTGGTGCCGCTGCTGCTCATAGTGGTGTATGCCTTCACCAATTACGACGGCAAGTTCACCACGGAGAACTTCACGAATATCGACGTGTTTTTGCAGGTGTGCGGCAACTCCCTGTATCTGGCGGCGGTGGCCACGGGCATCTGCCTGCTCATTGCCTATCCCTTCGCCTATTTTCTGGCGCAGACGGGGCCGGCGGTGCGGAAGGTGGCCATGCTGTTCATTATGCTGCCCATGTGGATGAACTTCCTCCTGCGCACCTACGCGTGGATGTCCATTCTGGAAAACCACGGCTTTCTCAACCAGCTGCTGGAGCTGGTGGGGCTTCCGCCCCTGCATATCATCAATACTGACGCGGCGGTGATCTTGGGCATGGTGTATAACTTCCTGCCCTTCATGATCCTGCCCATCTTCTCCGTTATAGAGAAGCTGGATCGGCGCTATATCGAGGCGGCGCAGGATCTGGGCGCCGGCAAGGTGCAGGTTTTCCGGCGGGTGATCTTTCCCCTGTCCGTCCCCGGCGTCATCAGCGGCGTGATGATGGTGTTCATCCCGTCCATCTCCACCTTTGCCATTTCCAAGCTCTTGGGCGGCGGCATGAGCTTCCTGCTGGGCGACCTCATCGAAATGCAGTTCCTCGGCTCGGCGTATAACCCCCATCTGGGCAGCGCCATCTCCCTTATGATGCTGCTGCTGGTGATCATCGCCATGCTGATCATGAACCGCTTCGGCGACGGAGAAGAAGGGGCGGTGATGATGTGATGCAGAATAAAAACCCTGTCATTGCCAAGGTGCTCAACATTCTGGTGTTCCTGTTTCTGTACCTGCCCATCGCCGTGCTGATCGTCTTCTCCTTTAACGATTCCAAGAGCCGCACGGTGTGGTCTGGCTTCTCCCTGCACTGGTATGAGGAGCTGTTTCACGACGAGGAGATCCTCTCCGCCTTCAGCACCACCATCACGGTGTCCGTGCTGGCGGCCGTTATCGCAACGGTACTGGGCACGGCGGCGGCCATCGGCTTCCACTCCATGAAGCGCAAGCCCCGCCACCTGCTCATGACCATCAACAACATCCCCATGACCAACGCCGACATCATCACCGGCGTGAGCCTGATGCTGCTGTTCGTGTTCACGGGGAACCTGCTGGGGTTCTCTCTGGGCTTCGGCACGCTGCTGGTGGCGCATATCACCTTCAATATTCCCTATGTGGTTCTGGCGGTGCTGCCCAAGCTGCGCCAGCTCAACCCCAATCTGGGGGAGGCGGCCATGGATCTGGGCGCCACGCCGTGGCAGGCGTTCTGGAAGGTACTCATGCCCGAGCTACGGCCCGGCATCCTCAACGGCCTGCTCATCGCCTTCACCCTTTCCATTGACGATTTCGTCATTTCCTACTTCACCGCCGGCTCCGAGGTGGCCACGCTGGCCATGCAGATCTACGCCATGACCCGCAAGCGCATCAGCCCCGAGGTCAACGCCCTGTCCACGATCTTGTTCGTCACGGTGCTGACTCTGCTGCTCATTGTGAATTTCCGAGAGATGCACCAGAGCAAGCAGGCGGAAAAGCGGAACAGGGCGCTGCAGCGCGACGGCACGAAGGGAGGGGGCCTGTGATGAAAAAGATCGCCATTTTGCTCCTGTCCCTGCTGCTGGCGCTGCCTCTGGCGGGCTGCCAGAGCGGGCAGACGGAGCGCAGCATCAACGTGTATAACTGGGGCGAGTATATCGACGAGTCCATTTTCGACGATTTCGAGGCCGAAACGGGCATCCACGTCAACTACAACACCTTCGCCTCCAACGAGATGCTCTACTCTGCCATCAAGGGCGGCGGCAACAGCTACGACGTTATTATCCCCTCGGACTACATGGTGGCTCGGATGGGGGAGGAGGGGCTGCTGATGGAGCTGGACTACAGCAGGATCCCCAACGCCGAAAACATCGACGAGCGTTATCTCAGCCCCGCCTACGATCCGGATCAGAAGTACAGCCTGCCCTATATGTGGGGCACCACCGGCATCATCTATAACACCACCATGGTGGACGAGCCGCCCACCAGCTGGATGGATCTGTTCACCACCGACCTCAAGGGGCAGCTGCTGATCTTTGACAATCCCCGCGACTGCATCGGCCTTGCCCTGAAGGCGCTGGGCTACTCCTTCAACACCACGGATAAAGACCAGATCGCCGAGGCCACCGACCTGCTGATAAAGCAGAAGGAGGCCGGCATCGTGCAGGCCTATGTTATGGATCAGATCTTCGACAAGATGATCAACAACGAGGCCGCCATGGGCACTTACTACGCCGGCGACTATCTGACCATGGTGGAGGAGAATCCGGATCTGGCCTTCGTGCAGCCGGAGGAGGGCAGCAACCTGTTCGTGGACGCCATGTGCATCCCCACCTGCTCGAAGAACTATGAGGACGCGCTGACCTTCATCAACTTCATGTGTCGGGACGACATCGTTCTGCGCAACTGCGAGGAAACGGGCTATTCCTGCCCCTCCGCCACCGCCATGGAGGAGATGGACGAGGACATGGCCACCGACCCCATCGCCTACCCCAATGCGGACATTCTCGACAAGGCCGAGACCTTCGGCGGCCTGCCAGAGGACACCCTCACGTTCTATGACCACGAGTGGATCCGCATCTGTCTGGCCAAGGTAAAATACTGACGCAAAAGAGCACATAGCCGGCTTTCGCCGGATATGTGCTCTTTTCTTGTTGCCAAAAAAGAAAAAAAGGGCTATAATAAAAAAAGTATACCCCCATTACATAATGAGCTTTGAGGTATGAGGATGAAAACACAGGAAAAGCTGAACATGACCATGCTCTGCGATTTTTATGAGCTGACCATGGGCAACGGGTATTTCAAAACCGGCTACAAAGACCGCATCACCTATTTCGACGTATTTTTCCGCAGGGTGCCGGATAACGGCGGCTTTGCCATCGCGGCAGGTCTGGAGCAGCTCATCGAGTATATCGAAAACCTCCACTTCACCAAGGAGGACATCGACTATCTGCGCGGGCGCAAGCTCTTTGACGAGGAGTTTTTGGCCTATCTGGAGAATTTCCGCTTCACCGGCGACATCTACGCCATCCCCGAGGGCACGCCGGTGTTCCCCCGCGAGCCGCTTGTGACGGTGCGCGCCCCCGCCATCGAGGCGCAGCTCATTGAGACCTTCACCCTGCTCACCATCAACCATCAGAGCCTCATTGCCACCAAGGCCAACCGCATCGTGCGGGCGGCCAGAGGCCGCACGGTGCTGGAGTTCGGCTCCCGTCGGGCGCAGGGGGCGGATGCGGCCATCGTGGGCGCGCGGGCGGCCTACATCGGCGGCTGCCACGGCACGGCCTGCACCATTTCGGACGAGCTGTACGGCGTGCCCGCCGGCGGCACCATGGCCCACGCATGGGTGCAGATGTTCGACACGGAGTACGACGCCTTCAAGGCCTACTGCGAGATCTATCCCACCAACGCCACCCTCCTGGTGGACACCTATGACACCCTGAAATCCGGCGTGCCCAACGCCATTCGCGCTTTCAACGAGGTGCTGAAGCCTCTGGGCATCACCAAGTGCGGCATCCGTCTGGATTCCGGCGACATGGCCTATCTCAGCCGTCAGGCGCGGAAAATGCTGGATGACGCCGGCTGGACGGACTGCAAGATCTCCGTTTCCAACTCGCTGGATGAATACCTCATTCAGGATCTGCTGCTGCAGGGGGCACAGATCGACCTGTTCGGCGTGGGCGAGCGGATGATCACCGCCAAGAGCGAGCCTGTGTTCGGCGGCGTATACAAGCTGACGGCCGTGGAGGACGAGGCGGGGAACGTCATCCCCAAGATCAAGGTCAGCGAGAATGTGGAAAAGATCACGGTACCCCACTTCAAAAAAGTGTACCGCTTCTATGGACGGGACACCGGCAAGGCCATCGCCGACTATATGACCGTGTATGACGAGCAGGTGGACGACGGGAAGGATCTGGAGCTGTTCGACCCCAACGCCACCTGGAAGACCAAGACTGTGTATAACTTCTCCGCCCGCGAGCTGCAGGTGCCCGTGTTCCTCGGCGGCAAGTGCGTGTACAGCCGCCCCACGCTGGAGCAGATACGGGAGTACTGCCGGCGGGAGGTGGATACCCTCTGGGACGAGGTAAAGCGGTTCGACTATCCCCACAAGTACTATGTGGACTTTTCCCAGAAGCTGTGGCAGATCCAGCAGGATCTGCTGCGCTCCAAGCATTGAACGAAGCCTTATGGCAGGACTGTCCGAAAAGTGCAGTCCTGCCGGCCTTTTAGAAAGAAAGGAATCATCCACTTATGAAGCAAGTTCAGCGAAAAACAGAGAGAAGAATATCCGCTGCGCTGCGCCTTGTGCTGGTGGCGCTTTTGCTGCTTTTGCAGATCGCCATCGTGGTGGCGCTGACCCAGGTGCTCCGGCAGAAGGCGTACATTGCCTACGCTGTGCTGGAGATCGTGGCAGTCTTCTGCGTGGCGCAGATATACATTCGCCCCGGCAGCAGCAGCTATAAGCCCGGCTGGATCATTCTCATTATGCTGGTGCCGGTGGTGGGGCTGATTTTGTACTTTCTCTGGAACGGCAATCAGGTGAAAAAGAAGCTGGCGCTCAAGACCATGCGTATGCCGCCGGAGCTGCCGGAGGTGCAGGAGAGCAGCGACCGGGCGCAGGCGGAGCTTACCCGCCGCTGGCCTCGCTGGGCGAAGCTGACGGAGTATCTGCGGCGGCAGGATCTGCCCCTGTTTGCAAACACGGAAATGACCTATTTCCCCACCGGCGAGGAGTATCTGGAGGATCTGCTCGCCCGACTGGAAAAGGCGCAGAAATTCATCTTTCTGGAGTATTACATCGCTTCAAAAGGGCAGATATGGGATCGCATCTGCAAGGTTCTGGCGGAGCGCGCTGCCGACGGGGTGGAGGTCAACCTCATCCTCGACGACTTCGGCAGCATGATGACCATGCCGCCGGAGGAGATACAGGCACTGCGGCAAAAGGGGATATGGGTGCAGATGTTCAACCCCGTGCATCACTATGTGAACCGGCTCTATTTCAACTACCGCGACCATAGAAAAATCGCCGTTATCGACGGCGACGTTGCCTACACCGGCGGCGCCAATCTGGCGGACGAATACGCCAATCTCATCGTGCGCTTCGGCTACTGGAAGGACTGCGGCCTGCGTCTGGAGGGGGAGGGAGCCTGGGGCTTCACCCGCCAGTTCATGTACCTGTGGCTGCGCATGGGCGGCGAGCTGCGTGACCCGTGGGATGCCTACCGCCCCTGCGGCGGCAGCAGCGGCAGCGACCTTTGCCAGCCGCTGGTGGACGGGCCGGACAATAACCCCGTCAACACCGTGGAGGACACCTACCAGCAGCTCATCGGCAGCGCCAACCGGTATGTCTGGATCACCACGCCCTATCTCGCCATCGACGAGCCTATGATCCACACGCTGAGCATAGCCGCCGACAGCGGCGTGGACGTGCGCCTCATGCTGCCGGGGATACCGGATCATAAATTTGCCTACATGGTGGCGCAGTCCTATTTCGGCGAGCTGCTGGAGCACGACGTGAAGATTTATACCTACACCCCCGGGCTGCTCCATGCCAAGTCCGTGGTGGCGGACGGCGAGGTGGGCTTCGTGGGGTCTGTGAACATGGACTACCGCAGCTTCCAGCTCCATTTTGAGTGCGGCGCCCTGTTTTCCGGCAGCGCCGTGGCGGCGGTGCAGGAGGACATGAGCCGGACGATGGATAAAAGCCAACAGGTAACGCTGGAGAGCTGGAAAAAGCGCAAATGGTATGTAAAGATCTTGGGTGCCGTGCTGCGACCCTTTGCCATGTGGATGTAAAAAAGGAGAGAGAAATATGCTGATCCATGACATGAAAACCGGCGACCGCTTTGAGGGATACTATATTTTGCAGAACATTGCCCAGCGCACCACATCGGCGGGGAAGCCTTTTCTCACGCTGAATCTGGCCGACCGCAGCGGCGCCGTCACGGCGCAGGTGTGGGATTACACGGGGCCCATCGGGCCGGCGGACGTGGGCAAGGTGGCGTGGCTTTCCGGTCTGGCCTCCGAATATCGGGGCGCGCCCCAGGTGACGGTGTACCGCCTTCGTCTGGCGGCGGAGAACGACGACTTCAAGGTCAGCGACCTGGTGGCCACGGCGCCCATCGAGATGGATGAAACATGGGCGTGGCTGCTGGAGCTGGTGGCGTCCATGGAGGACAAGGACTACCGCGCCGTGTGCCAGAAGCTGCTGACGGCGTACGGCAAGCAGTTCCGCCTCATTCCGGCGGCCAAGAGCATGCACCACGGCTTTGTGGGCGGCCTGCTGATGCACACGGCTTACATGCTGAAAGCCGCCGATTTCTATGCCGGCCTCTATCCGGCAGTAGACCGCAGCCTGCTGCTGGCGGGCACGCTGCTCCATGATCTCTGCAAGTGCGAAGAGTTCGTCACGTCCCCGCTGGGTCTGGTGGCGGAATACTCCCTGAAGGGGCAGCTGCTGGGGCATTTGGTGCTGGGCGCCGAGGCGGCGGGTCGCGCGGCGCAGGAGCTGGGCATACCGGAGGAAAAATCCGTGCTGCTGCAGCACATGATCCTCTCCCACCACGGCGAGCCGGAGTTCGGCGCGGCGGTGCGTCCCATGTGCATCGAGGCGGAGCTTTTGAGCTATCTGGATCTCATCGACAGCCGCATGGAGATCTACACCGAGGCCATGGAAAACACCCCCGTGGGCACCTTCAGCGGAAAAATTTACGCCATAGACAAGAAAATATATAACCATGAGTGATAGGTTTTCCAATTTTCATACCCACACTTGCCTCTGCGACGGCAAGGACACGCCGGAGGAGCTGGTGCTGCGGGCGCTGGAGCTGGGCTGCCCTGCCCTTGGCTTCAGCGGCCACTCCTACGCCCCCTATGACGAGGGATACTGCATGTCCGTGGCGCAGACGGCGGAATACAAGGCGGAGATCCGCCGCCTGCAGCAAAAATACGCCGGCCGCATTTGCATTTATATGGGTATTGAGCAGGATTTTTATTCTCCCAGCTCCACCGAGGGGTATGATTACGTCATCGGCAGCGTCCATTACCTGTATAAAAACGGCGCCTACCTGCCGGTGGACGCCTCGCGGCAGCAGCAGGAGCAGGCTGTGCGCGCCTGTTACGGCGGCGACTGGTACGCCTTTACGGAGGACTATTACCGCACGGTGGCGCAGGTTCGGGAGCGCACCGGCTGCCGGATCGTGGGGCATTTTGACTTGGTGACCAAGTTCAACGAGGGGGACACCCTGTTCTCCACCCGCCACCCCCGCTATATTCGGGCGGTTCGGCAGGCGCTGGATGCGCTGGCGCAGGCGGACGTTACGTTTGAGATCAACACCGGCGCCATGGCTCGGGGCTACCGCTCGGAGCCGTACCCCGCCCGCGAGATCATGGAGGAGCTGCGCCGCTGGGGTGTAAAACGTATTCTTTCCTCCGACTGCCACAGCCGGGAAAACCTGCTCTACGGGTTTTCCGAGTATAGAGATTGGATAAAATGACCCGACAGCCCGAAGCGCAAGCAGCACTTCGGGCGTTTTTCTGCGTTCGGCGGAAAAATTTTGCGGTATTTATAGACTTTTCTCCATTTTTTGTATATAATAATATGGATTCTGCGCCGGCGGAGCGTCGGGGCGGAAGATCGTGTGTTACTTAGGAGGAACCTATGGCTTCATTACAGGAAGAAATATCCCGACGTCGGACATTTGCCATCATTTCCCATCCGGACGCCGGTAAAACTACATTGACGGAGAAGTTCCTGCTCTACGGCGGTGCCATCGCGCAGGCGGGCGAGGTGAAGGGCAAGCGCGCCCGCGCCGCCACCTCCGACTGGATGGAGATCGAGAAGCAGCGCGGCATTTCCGTCACCTCGTCGGTGATGCAGTTCCGCCATGACGGCTTCTGCATCAACATTCTGGACACTCCCGGCCATCAGGACTTTTCCGAGGATACCTATCGTACCCTCATGGCCGCCGACAGCGCCGTCATGGTCATTGACGGCGCCAAGGGCGTGGAGCCTCAGACCCGCAAGCTCTTCAAGGTGTGTGCCCTGCGACACATCCCCATTTTCACCTTCGTCAACAAGATGGATCGTGAGACCCGCGACCCTCTGGAGCTGTGCGAAGAAGTGGAGCGGGAGCTGGGCATCGCCACTTATCCCGTGAACTGGCCCATCGGCTGCGGCAATGAGTTTCAGGGCGTATATGACAGGGAGAAAAAGCGCATTCTGCACTTCACCGATGCCGGCCACGCCCGCAAGGCCGCCGTCACCGAGGTGGAGCTGGACGACCCCGCCCTGCCGGAGCTGATCGGCGACAGACTCACCCAGACCCTGCGGGACGACGTGGAGCTGCTGGGCGCCGGCGCGGAGTTCGATCTGGAGGCCGTGCAGTGCGGCAGGCTCTCTCCCGTGTTCTTCGGCTCAGCTCTCACGAACTTCGGCGTGGAGCCGTTTCTGGAGTCCTTTTTGCGCATGACCACGCCCCCGCTGTCGCGGCAGAGTGACGAGGGGCTTGTGGACGCTTTTTCTCCGGATTTTTCCGCCTTCGTGTTCAAGATCCAGGCCAACATGAACAAGGCACATCGGGATCGCCTGGCCTTCATGCGCATCTGCTCGGGTAAATTTGAGCGGGACGCGGAGTATTACCATGTACAGACGGGCAAAAAAATGCGTCTGTCCCAGCCCCAGGCCATGATGGCCGCGGAGCGGGAGATTGTGGACGAGGCCTATGCCGGAGACATCATCGGCGTGTTCGACCCCGGCATTTTCTCCATCGGCGACACCATCACCGTGCCGGGCAAAAAGTTCCGCTATTCCGGCATTCCCTCCTTCGAGCCGGAGCTGTTCCGCTCCGTGTCCCCCAAGGACACCATGAAGCGCAAGCAGTTCATCAAGGGCGTGCAGCAGATCGCCCAGGAGGGCGCCATCCAGATCTTCAAGTTCCCCGGCAGCGGCTACGAGGACATCGTGGTGGGCGTGGTCGGCTCCCTGCAATTCGACGTGTTCGAGTATCGCATGCGCAGCGAGTACGGCGTGGAGCTGCGGATGGAAGGACTGCCCTACAGTCACCTTATCCGCATCAAGAGCTACGACGGCGACTATCAGGACATGACCCTCTGCACCGATTCCCGCGTTCTGCAGGACTTCAAAGACCGCTACTTCATCGCCTACTGCGGAGCCTGGTCGCTGGGCTTCCTCACCAAGCACAACCCCGGCCTGGAGCTGGACGATCAGCTGAGCGTGTAATAAATATCATATAAAAAATCACCTGCTTAGGGCAGGTGATTTTTCTGTTCGGTCACGTCGTATACGTCCTCCATCTCCACCGCCCACTTGTCCCGAAACACAAGGCGGCGGTTTGCCCGATCAATGGCGTGGAGAGCGCCGGTGTGCTGCAAGTACGCGCCGCCCTCCTTGCGGGGATCGGGGCGGAAATAGGTGACGGTGACGGTCGGCTCCTCCCGCAGACGGCTCTCCAGCCGCTGCAGTATGTCGTCCAGCCGCTGCCGTTCCTCCTCGCTGCGCTCTGCGCGCCTGTCCGTCAGGCGGGCGGTTTCGTCAATGGCGTCCTCGTAGCCGGTGAGGGCGCGGAAGGAGGAGAACTGCGCCGCCCGCTCCCGCATGGCCATGGGCGGGTGCTTTTCGGAGCGGTGGTGGGGCAGATGCAGAATGTCGTCGTATGCGCCCATGGTTTTCTCCCTTCTCATGCTTTGTGGCCGCCGATCTGGCGGTTGCGCTGGGCGGCGGTGGCGCCGTCCTCGTAATTCATGCCCTTCAGAATGGCATTTTTGCCGTACTTTTTCTTGATGTCCAGCACCGCCTTCTGCAGGTGCTTTTCCTTTTCCAGATTGGCCGCCTGCTCCTCGCAGGCCGCGTAGTCCGTGAACAGATCCAGCTGCTCCGGCTGCGTCCGGCGGGGCGCAAGCTCTTCCGCCGTCACCCGATCCGCCACCAGACTCATGCGCCGCACGGGGAGGCGCGCGTCCACAATCCGGTCAAACAGTGCCATGGCGGCGTCGATGATATACTTGGACGAGGCGGTGGGGCAGGGGAGATGCTCCGTGCCGTGGGCGGGCTTGGGAATGGTGCGGCCGTAGGGATCGGTGGCGCGGGGGCCGGCGTATTCCGCGGTGCTGCCCGCGCGGTCGTAGCCCACGGTGAGCACCAGCTGCTCCGCCACCAGACGCTTATCCACCAGCGCCAGCGCCAGCGCGTCCGCCATCTCCCGCACCACAATGCGCGCCTTCTGTGCCGGATAGGCGCAGGAGAGCACCTGTCCGGCGCCCATGGAGCATTTTTCCGGCCGGTAGGCTTTGATGTCCGCCAGCGTCACCGGCTCCCAGCCCCATGCGTGGTCGATGAGCAGCTCGGCGTTCACGCCGAAGAGCCGATACAGGGAGTCTTCGTCCGTCAGCGACCGGCGAGCCACATCTCCCAGCGTGAACATTCCATTGGCTTCCAGCTTTTTGGCATAGCCCTTGCCCACCCGCCAGAAGTCCGTCAGGGGGCGGTGCTGCCACAGCTGCTCCCGAAAGCTGCGCTGGGTAAGCTCCGCGATGCGGGCGCCGTTTCTGTCCGGCTCGATGTGCTTGGCGCCCACGTCCATGGCCACTTTGCACAGAAACAGGTTCGGCCCGATGCCTGCCGTGGCGGTGATGCCCGTTTCCTGCAGCACCGCCGCCATGAGCTTTTGGGCAAAGGCGCGGGGGGTGAGGCCGTACAGGGGCAGGTAGCGGGTGGCGTCGATGAACACTTCGTCGATGGAGTAAACGTGGATGTCCTCCGGCGCCACATATTGCAGGTAAATTTCATAAATTTTTGTGGAAATTTCCATGTAATAAGCCATGCGGGGCGGCGCCACGATGTAGTCCAGCGCCAGGGAGGGGTCTGACCGGATGAGCCGGTCGTCGTACTCCCGCACATATAGCTTGTGCTGCGGGTAGGCGCGCTGCCGCCGCTCGTTCACGGCGGCCACCCTCTGCACCACCTCGAAGAGCCTGGCACGGCCGGAGATGCCGTAGGCCTTCAGGGACGGGGAGACCGCCAGGCAGATGGTCTTCTCCGTGCGGCTGGGGTCGGCCACCACCAGATTGGTGTGCAGCGGATCCAGCCCGCGGGACACGCACTCCGCCGATGCATAAAAAGATTTCAGGTCAATGGCGATATACGATTTTTCCGGCATCCTGCGCCGCCTCCTTCCGCTGCCTTTTTTCTTATTGTACTCGATAGAACACCTGTTTGCAAGCAAAAAACAAAAAAACAGCTCCCACCAAAAGATGGGAGCCGAAAAATGCCGCCTTCAGCTTTTGCCGTGAATGGAGCCGCCGCACTTGGGGCAGGTGATGATGATCTTGCCCTTGCCGCGGGGCACGCGGCACACGGTGCGGCAGTTGGGGCAGGTGAAATATTTGTGTTCCTTGTCCATGCTGCGCATCCGGCGGTTTCTGGAGCCGCTGCGGAGGGGGTTATAGATCTTCGTTAGAAACCAAGCGTTTTCCTTGCGCCGCTTGGGCAGATTGCGGGAAAACATGCGGAACAGGATCCACACCATCAGCAGGAGAGACGCGGTGGAGAGGATGGTGTGCACCGTTTCGCTGCCGCTGCGCATGAAAAGATTTACGGTGTTGAGCACCAACAGCAGAACGATGGACGCCCAGCCCAGCTGGTCGGAGCCGTTGCGCCCGTACATGAAGCGGGAAAATGCGTTGCCCAGTTTTTGGAAGAAACTCATAGTGCTGCCTCGATTTCTATGCCGGTTTTCATCTGCATTATTTTACAGGAAAAGACCCGACAGGTAAAGGGGAATTTTACAAAGTTTACAAATTTGTTACGAATTATTCCTGCCGCGGCGCTTTACTTTCGCGGACTAAAATGGTAAAATATAAGCAACTATAAAGGAGGGCTGACGCCATGCTTCGTCCTGCAAAGTCTAAAATTGCCACCAAGCAAAAGAGCGACCTGCTGTATAAGGCCATTTTGAAGCTGGAAACCGAGGAGGAGTGCTACAACTTCTTCCAGGATCTATGCACCATTTCGGAGATGCGCTCCATGGAGCAGCGCTTTGAGGTGGCCACGCTGCTCAACAGCGGCATGATCTACAATGATATTCTGGAGCGCACCGGCGCCTCCAGCGCCACCATCAGCCGTGTGAACCGCTCCCTGCTGGGCGGCGCCGGCGGCTATGAGAGCGTGCTGGAAAAGATGAAGGAGAGCGGCGAGGAATGAACGCATACGAGGGGCTGGCCGGAGCCTACGACGCCCTGACGGGGGACGTGGGCTACGAAAAGCGGGCGGATTATCTGGAAAAGCTCTTTGCCCGCAGCCGCATTCCGGTGCGCACCGTGCTGGATCTGGCCTGCGGCACCGGCACCATGACCTGGCTGCTCACCGCCCGAGGCTATGAGATGATCGGCGCGGACGCCTCCGAGGAGATGCTGGCCGCCGCCATGATGAAAAGCGGCAGCGTGGCGGGCGTCGCGCCCATTTTTCTGCACCAGTCCATGCCCGAGCTGGATCTCTACGGCACCGTGGACGCCGCCATCTGCTGCCTGGACAGCCTGAATTATCTCACCGGCCCCGCCGATGTGCAGCGCACGTTTCAGCGCCTGCATCTGTTCATTGCCCCCGGCGGGCAGCTGATTTTTGACGTGAATACGCTGGCAAAATTCCGGAGTCTGGACGGGCAGGTGTTTCTGGACGAAACGGAGGACGCCTACTGCGTCTGGCGCACGGAATTCAGCCGGAAGATCTGCTCCTACTGGGTGGATCTGTTCCGCAGGGAAAAAGACGGGCGCTACCGGCGCAGCACGGAGCTGCACCGCCAGCGGTACTATGCGCCGGATGAGCTGACGCAGTGGCTGCGGGAGGCCGGCTTCGGAAATATCCGCGTGTATGGCGACTGCCGCCTGCGCAGACCCACCGAGGGCGAGCAGCGCATCTATTTCTGCTGCACCCGAGAATAATTATTTTTCCGTAGGGCGGGGTGACCACACCCCGCCGCTTAACACCGCATCATAAAAATCATGTCATTGCGAACCAGTGCGCACACTGGTGTGGCAATCCGTTTCCCTTATATCATATTATAAAAAGGAATTTTCAAATTATGAGTGATAGAATCGTCAGAGCCATCACCTCCGATGGCATGGTGCAGGCGGCGGCCATCAGCAGCCGCGGCCTCACCGAGCGCGCCCGACAGATCCATAAGACCCTGCCGGTGGCCACGGCGGCCTTGGGACGCACCCTGGCCGGCTGCGCCATGATGGGCAATGCCCTCAAGGGGCAGGGCGCCAGCCTGACCCTGCAAATTAAGGGCACCGGCCCTCTGGGCACCATTCTGGCGGTGTCCGACCCGTCGGGCAATGTGCGGGGCTATGTGGCCAACCCACAGGTGGATCTGCCTCTGCGGCCGGACGGCAAGCTGGACGTGGGCACGGCTGTGGGCGCCGAGGGCGGCACCATGACCGTCATCAAGGACCTGAACATGAAGGAGCCGTATGTGGGCACCGTGGATCTTCTGGGCGGCGAGATCGCCGAGGACATTGCCGGTTATTTCGTGGAGTCGGAGCAGATCCCCACGGCCTGCGGCTTGGGAGTGCTCATTGAGCGGGATCAGAGCGTCCGCGCCGCCGGCGGCTACCTCATCCAGCTGATGCCCGGCGCCGACGAGGACACCATTACCAAGGTGGAAGGCGGCGTGCTGGCCGCCGGCAATGTGTCCGCCCTTCTGGATAAAGATCCCGATCCGGAGCATCTGCTGCGGATGGTTTTGTCCGACTTTGAGGTGAAGATCCTGGAGTCCGATCTGGTGGAGTACAAGTGCTACTGCAGCCGCGAGCGGGTGGAGCGCGCGCTGATCTCGCTGGGGCCGGAGGAGCTGAAAAAGATCCTCGAGGAGCAAGGCTCCTGCCATATGACCTGCCAGTTCTGCGATGCGGAGTATGAGTTCACGGCGCCGCAGCTCCGGCAGCTCATAGACGATTTGGAGAGCAAAAAATAATTGGCAAAATATGATTTTTGGTGTTGACAACAGGACGGCTTTTCGGTATAATAAACCCTGTCGTTACGAGTGGAACGGCGAAAAGCGGGAGCATAGCTCAGCTGGTTAGAGCACCTGCCTTACAAGCAGGGGGTCACTGGTTCGAGTCCAGTTGTTCCCACCAAAGATATGGCCAAGTAGTTCAGTTGGTTAGAACGCCAGCCTGTCACGCTGGAGGTCGTGGGTTCGAGCCCCATCTTGGTCGCCATATGCCTCTGTAGCTCAGTTGGTAGAGCAGCGGACTGAAAATCCGCGTGTCGTTGGTTCAACTCCGACCGGAGGCACCATTTGCGGGCGTAGCTCATCTGGTAGAGCGCGACCTTGCCAAGGTCGAGGTAGCGAGTTCGAGCCTCGTCGCCCGCTCCAAAAACAGAGAGAACTTCGGTTCTCTCTGTCATTCGGTGACATAGCCAAGTGGTAAGGCAAGGGTCTGCAAAACCCTCATTCCCCGGTTCAAATCCGGGTGTCACCTCCATATTAACTAAACGGTATAGATGCGTCTGGTGAAAAGCCAGGCGCATCAACCGTTTCCGGGCTTTTTCAGGCCCGGATTTCTTCTTTCAAACCATAGATGTAAATCGCTGTTTCAGAGCGTCTGCCCTGATTCGAACCGGGTGTTTTCCCTTTTCAGGCAGATGTGTTCAGCCGGTGCCCTTTTTGAACGGCGTTTTTTCGGGCTGGCAGCGGTATTTTTCTCAAAAAAGAATCACAAAGATTTGGGCGTCGTTTTGTTGGTCCTGACGGACTGAGAAAGCGGCGCCCTTTTTCATTTCAAAAAGGGCGCTGGTCGCAGCGCCTGTATTTGTGGGCCGGAGCATGATCGCTCCGGCCTTATTTTTTTACACATGGGAGGAGTTATATGAGCATCAGCACAGAAGAAAAGGACCGTTACCTCAGAGAAGCAGCGATCGTCCTCGCCCGAGAAGGATTTCACACGGACAGGACTCACACCGGCGGGCTGCGTGTCCTGCTTGACGGCAAGCCGCTTTGTGAGGCTACTGAGAACGGCGGCATTACCTACCGCAATGAGGATATCGACGAGCCAGAACGGCTCAATGCCAAAGATAAGGTGTATGAGGTCGTCAGGACCACAGCGGAGTATACCCCCGCCACCGGCGATACCGGCGTGCTGGTTTGGGTCATCGCCCTGCCCGTGACGATTCTCGCCGCAGCCTTCGTTCTCAAGCGTAAGGAGCGGGAGGAGTAAGGCAAAAAGAAAAACCTAAGCGGCAAAATAAAACAGCACCCCCGGGGCCTCCTGCAATGCAGGAGGCCCCTCAGTCTGTCAAAGAACCCCTGCTTTCACGCGGCGAAAGCAGGGGTTCTTTGACAGACTGGCAAGGCGGCAGAGGACATCCTCTGCCGCCTTGCGTAGTTTTCGTGGCATATTGTGATACGGTCAATATTATCATCCATGCTTGTTTGTAAGACCTTCTATTGAGCGAATGGCCTCTTTTTTTGCAGATAGAGTTTTTATCCCATAGCCGGATTGATGAAATTTTTTGGCAAAGTCCGCGATATATTCCCCCTGCGCTTTTCGTTGACCTGGATATATTTATATCGTAATTGAACGAGCGATACTATCGGGAAATATCCAAAAACTATAGGATGTGTGGAGAGTTGGTCTCTATCAGGAGCCGGACGGCACATCGCTGAGGAGCATTTTTCGGAAATGCTTTGCGGCAAGACTCAGGGGCTGATTTTTCCGTTGAAACAGATAAATGCTGCGCGGCGCAATAGGTTTATCCAGCGTGATCGGGTAAATGCCGGTAAGCTCCGGCGAGCCGAAGAGCATTTCGCGGGGAACAAACCCAATGCCAAGATTGCCGCAGACCACGGGGGGAATCTGGTCGATAGTCTCAACCTCCACATCCGGGCTAAAGGGGAGACCACGGCGGAGGAAAAGCCCGGAATAAAAATCGTGAGAGGAGGTTCCTGCTGCAAGGCAGACGATGGGATACTCTGTGAGCCTGGCCAGCGTCACCGGGCCCTGCATCAGCGCGGGAAAGGCGGACCCGCAGATCGGGACCTCTTGAATTTCACCGACCCACTGTTTTTCAAGCGAATCCGGAACAACAGTCCCCTCGGATACCACCGCAAAATCGGCAAGGCCGTTTTGCACGGCGGAAAGGCCCTGCGGCGTTGAATTATTTGTAAGATAAATGTGGACATGGGGGTATTGCCTGCGATATCGGGAGAGCACGCGCAGAAGGCAGCCCTGCAGAGCAAGACCGCTGGCTGCGATGTGTATGCTGCCGCCGGCCAGGCTCTGGTCGGAAAGCAGCTCTTCCTCGCCGGCCTCAATGCTTTCAAAGGCGACGGCAATATGCGCGTAGAGCTTTTCGCCCTCCGGTGTGAGGCGCACGCCCTGGGACGAGCGGAAAAACAGGACGCAGTGCAGCTCCGCTTCCAGCCGCTTGATGATCCGGGTCACATTCGGCTGGTTGTTATAGAGAGCGGCGGCAGCCTGTGAAAAGCTTTTATACTTTGCGGCATAGTAAAAGACACGGTAGCTGTCATAGCTGATGTTCATATCGGGACTCCTCTGTGAAATGAGATATATAAAATCCATATAGTATACGAGCTGCAGATAAGGTCTCGCGTAGAAGCGGCACAAAATAAGAATATACCAGAAATCCGGGAAAATCAAATCTTTTTCAGTGAAAAGCACCGGGATGGAGAGCAATATCAAAATCATATACCATACATATCAAAAAAGCATTTTTCTTGTGCTCTGGAAGTCACTATAATACATGCGTCAGACAAATTGGACAAACAAAGGAGCAAGGAAGATCATGGCTGCACAGATCCTGGCAATTTGCATTTTTATTGGTATGTTTCTTATGATCATTCTGGATAAATTCCAGCGGCACCATATTACTCTGGTGAGCGGCGCGCTGGTACTGGTGTTGGTATTCGGCGTCTGTATGCACTCCGCCGATGCTATTTGGAAAACGCTGAATCTAAGCTGTATTTTCACACCGGGATTCTGGTATGGTCCATCGGGCGAGGGAAGCTTCGGTATCAACTGGTCTACGATTTTCTTTATTGCCGGCATGATGATCATGGTGGAGGGGCTTGGCAAGGCCGGATTTTTCCGGTGGCTGTGTCTGTCGCTGGCAAAACTGGTGCACTATCGGATCGTGCCCCTGCTGCTCTGCTTTATGACGCTTTCCGCTGTGCTGTCCATGTTCATCGACAGCATTACCGTGGTGCTGTTTCTGGCAACGGTCACGCTGGAGCTGGCGCAGACGATGCACTTTGACCCTGTGCCGATGATCCTTTCGGAGATATTCTGTGCGAACCTGGGTGGAGCGGCTACCATGTGCGGGGATCCACCCAATATTATCATCGGCACCTCTCTTGACTATACATTTTTCGATTTTATATCCAATACAGGTGCGGAAGCGGCGATCTGCTTTGTGCTGATCCTGGCCTATTTTACGGTCTGCTTCCGCAAAAAACTTCTGCAGGCGGAACGTGAAAACGGCGCCATCACCTGCCCGCAGCCGGGGACCGCTATTACAAACCGGGCAGCATTTCTGGCCAGTGCGGGTGTATTCCTCTTGGCGGTGATCCTGCTGGTCACGCATGCGATGACGGAGCTTTCCGTTGCCTGCATCGGCGTGCTCGTGGCGGCATTGACGCTGCTGGTCGCGTGCCTTACGAACGGAAAGCAGACCGTGGCCGAGATCATAAAGGCTGTGGACTATAAAACGCTGCTGTTCTTTGTCGGACTGTTTGTGTCGGTGTCCGGGCTGGAGGAGACCGGCGTGCTGGACATCATTGCACAGTTCATCACGGCGGTCAGTGGTGGGAAGCCGGCCGTCATTGTGGTGATCATCCTCTGGGTCTCTGCGCTTACCAGCGCATTTGTGGACAACATTCCTTTTGCCGCAACGATGATCCCGGTGATCCGTTCTATTGCCGCAGCCAGCGGTATTGATTTGGGCGTGCTGTCGTGGGCGCTGTCTCTTGGCACGGATTTTGGCGGCAATGCGACACCCATCGGCGCATCGGCCAATGTTGTGGGTACCTCTGTGGCGGCAAAGGGAGGCTATCCCATCGGATGGGGCCGCTATTGCAGGTATTGCGCGGGTGCGACAGTGCTGGTCATAGCGGTATCTACGGGATATCTGTTCCTGCGTTATTTATGAGACCTAAAAATATTCCGAAGCCTATTGCAATTAGCACCACATTTCGATATAATACTTGTAAACATGAAAAATATTGCGTAAAGATGCAGCCATCGGCCAAGGCCGACGATGGAACAGGGTGAGAGTCCCTACGAGCGGGTCACTGTGATGCCTGGTAAACCGGATAAGTCAGATACATCGGACTGCATTAAGGTTCCTGCCCATACCGGGAAGCTAAGCTTTTTAAATGAAAGGCGATCCGCACGGCAGGCTGTCGTGCGGATTTTTTCGTTAGGAACCTGATTTCCGCTTTCGGGACCCCTTGTCCCCTGGTGATATAGCAAAAAATATGAGGTGAGAAAGAAATGAAAAAGGGAATTGCGTGGCTGCTGGCGGTTGTGCTGCTGATAGGGCTGCTGCCTTTGTGGGCTTTTGCCGAGGGCGGCGAGCCTGAGGGCGACGGAACAAAGCAGACCCCCTACCAGATCGCTGATGCCGACGATCTGATGGCCTTTGCACAAAGCGTCAGCGAGGGACAGACGGACGCCTGCGCAGAGCTGGTAGGCAATATCGACCTTACAGGTCGTGACTGGTCGGCCATCAAGGCTCCGTCCAAGCAGTACTATGAGGGCACTTTCGACGGCCACGGCTACACGGTGACTATTGACATTACCGTGGACGAAAACTGGGACAGCAGCAACTATATCGGCCTGTTTGAAGACATGAAATATGCCACCGTCAAGAATGTCCGCATGGCAGGCAAGGTCACGGTGACGCCGGACTACTATGATGCGAATCTCTGCTACGGCACCATCGCGGCGATGATGTATAGAAAAAACACCATTGAAAACTGCAGCTCCACGGTGGAGTTTTCCATTGGCGCCGGTTCCACCGGTGTGGGCGGCATCGTGGGTTATGTGTACGGAGACGGCAACGAGATCATCGGCTGTGCCAACCACGGCTCCATCACCGGCACGTTTGAAGATGAGATGAACGGCTACGGCGGCATCGTGGGCTGGACGGACGCCGAAATTACGCTGAAATACTGCTACAACTCTGCCGCCATTCATGCTTCCGGTGATGGTGTGGGCTATGCCGGCGGACTTATCGGTGTGGGATACGGCACGCCCACCATCATCGGCTGCTACACCTCCGCCTCCACGGATCATAATAATCCGAATCTGAACCCCAAATGGGCTGCATGTACCGGCAGTATTACCTCGGATTATGCCGCCGGCGATTTCTTCGGCACGGCATCCGGGATCGGCAGAGATCTGGCGCATAATATGACCTATAGCGAAACTATTGAGGGCGAAAATGGCCTGAATCTCTATGACTTCTATGACGATAACGGCGAATATCAGATCCAGCGGGCATGGGATCTCAGCGACAAAGTTGAGGATGCGCTGGAGTGGCTCAACGGCTCGGAGGGCGAACACTATGTCGCTTCCGGCGAGATGGGCGACGGCTGGCCCGTGCTGGCATGGGAGTTGGTGAAGCCCGTTTCCCAGGACACCGAGCAGGGCAAGGCTTTGGCTGCCGCCAAAAAGCTCTTTGACGACGAGAAGGCTGCTGCCCTGAAGACGCTGGACGAGGGGAAGACCATCGGCGGCACGAAATACGTGGGCATGACCACCTATCAGTGGCGCAATGCCAGCACCTCCGACTACTATCGCTACAGCGATGAAAACTGGGAGCTGCTGGAGGGATACTATAACACCGCCAAGGCGGAGCTTACCGCCTGCGTCTTCACGGAGCCGGAGGGCTGGGAGAGCATGGAGCCAGACGCCATCACCACCGATGGCGAGCGCCAGCGCACCGAGGCCAATATGACTGCCCGGGCCGAGGAGGCGCTGCTGGATATGGACGCGGTGCTGACCATCGCCCGGCAAAAGACCTTTGACGGCACTAAACTGCGCACCCAGCAGGAATTCTATGGCGTATACAGAAAGCAGTTCTATGCCCTGGATACCGACCGGGGCCTTGTGAGCGCCGTGTGGCACGAGCTTACCGCCGACGCCCTGCGTGAGCTGGATATCCAGAGTGAGAAGCTGGACGTGACCCTGCAGCAAGGTCTTGCGGCCATGGGTGAGGCCAAGACCGAGCGCCAGCTGGCCGCCGCCTCCGAAAAATGGACCCAGGCACTTTTGGCCGTGCTCCAGGACTATTCCGTTCCGGACATCGACTCCGGCGTGCAGGATAAGTGGGACGGCACCGCCAAGACCCAGCCCTCCGGCAGCGGCACTCAGGACGATCCCTATCAGATCGGCACCGCTGCCCAGCTTGCCTGGTTTGCAGATAAGGTCAACGGTACCAAGAGCAGCTCCCGGGCCTGCGCCGTCCTCACGGCGGACATCGACCTGAACCGTCAGGATTGGACGGCCATCGCCGTCAATAAGTCCTATCCCTATCTGGGCACCTTCGACGGCCAAGGCCACATCATCCACGGTCTGTTGAGCGCCCCCGAGGAGGGCAGCGCCGTGCAGGGTCTGTTTGGCTATGTGGGCCGCAATTACAGCAACCGCAGCGTCTATGGCACCGTGAAAAATGTGAAGGTGGCGGGCCGCATCCGCCTTACCCAGGGCAGTGGCTCCGGTCTCATTGCTGCCAGCAGCGCAGGCGAGATCTATAACTGTGAGGTCTCCGCTTTTCTGGGCACCTGGAAGGGCATCGGAAATGTGGGCGGCATCGTAGGCTCTGTTGACGGCGGCTCCGTGGAAAACTGCCGGGCCTACGGTCTGTTCCTGGCCTCCAATGAGAGTGGCTACAGCGGCTCCATGATCGGCAGCATCGGCGGCATCGTTGGCAGCATCGGCAGCACCGAGCCCAAAGAGGGCTGCCTAGTCCGCTACTGTGAAAATAACCTTACCATCCGCGGCTATGAGCCCAGCTACCTGGGCGGCAGGGGCGATGCCGTAGGCGGCATCGCGGGCCTTATCAGCAATACCGCCAAGATCCGTGAGTGCGTCAATAACGCCGAGGTCTGGGCCGGCTCCTATGTGGGCGGCATCGTGGGCAAGGTGGCTGAGAGTGCCGACGCGCAGATCGCTTATGTTACCAATAACGGCCCTGTGCGCAGCTCCTCCGGCTTCAACCTAGAGACCCGCGGCGCCGGCGGTATCGTGGGCTTTTCCGGAGACAAGGCAGCCCTGGATCTGAGCTGCGCCTATAACGCTGGAGAGGTCCTGGGCGAGACCAATCGCAATCAGTATAACGCTGCCTATGACTATTCTGCCACCGCTCCCGCTACCGGCGGCATCATCGGTAACTGGCGCAGCGGCAGCGTCTCTCATGCCCAGAGCAGCAGCTCCAATAACACCCTCTGGGGCTATGCTGCGGCTTTGGGCACCAACAGTGAAGATGCTGCCAAGGTGACCCAGCTCACGCCCACCGTCTGCGTCAGCGGCGGCAGTTGGGATAAGCTCACCACCACCCGTACCCTCCTGTATAAGCTCATCCGCATCGGCTATGACCGGGACGACCGGTATAAGGTCTATGGCGACCAGAGCGCCCTGTATAATGCCGCCGTCATGGACGGCGTGCGCCGGATCGAGCTGGCGGAGGATACCGCCGCCGCCCTGCAGGAGGCGGAAAAGGCTCTGGACGCCGTTCCTACCCAGCTGCAGGCGGCCAAGCTGGCTCTGAAGGCAGATATGCAGGCCTATGCGGACGAGAATATTTACGATAAGGACGAGCAAAAGCAGCTTCATGAGCTGCTGGTCCAGGCCAACGCCCAGGTGGACGAGGCCAAGGACCTAAGCGCCGTCAGCGACCTGCGCATTACCTACCTGGGCAGCGCCAGCACCGACGGCAGGCTCAACGAGATCGTCACCTATCCTGTCAAGGCTGCCAACAGTCTGTATAACGAGTTTATCTACGAAAAGACCTATTCCCAGGCCGACATGGCCACCCTGATCTGTGCCCATGAGAGCTGGAAGCTGAAGCTGAATACCGCCACCTCCTTCGAGATGGTTGAGCAGATCTATGCCGAGGCCCGCAAGGCCCTCAAGGAACTGACCGACGGATTCACCCCCGGCGAGACCGCCCCCGATATGGACCAGGCTGCCAGGGATGCTTTGGCTCTGGCTCGGACCCAAGTGCTGGAGGCGCTGTCTGAGCGGGAGAAGAGTTATACCGATAAGCTGACTGCGCTGGTAGGAGATGTAAACACCTTGCCGGCAAAGTGGCAGCAGACCATTCAGAACCGCTTGACCTCTGCCACGGATGCGCTGCACACCGCCGCTGCCCCAGATCTGAGCGGCGTGACGGCCTATGACGAGCTGCAAGCCCTGCAAAGCCGTCACCTGCGCAAGCTGGACGGCATTTGTACCCAGGCGACCACAGATCTGACGGAGCTTCTGGCCTCCGCCCGCAATACGGGCGCCTGGGACGGCGCTACAAAGACCCAGCCCGAAAAGGGCACCGGCACCAAGGACGATCCCTATCAGATCGGCACCGCCCCGGAGCTTGCCTGGTTTGCAGACAAGGTCAATACCGGCAGCATCTCCGCCTGTGCCGTGCTTACCGCCGACATCGAGCTGGGCTACAGCGAGTGGACACCCATCGGCATCCGCACCAACTATAACAGCGCCTTCCGCGGCGTGTTCGACGGCCAGGGCCACACCGTCTCCGGCCTGTATATTACCCGGCCCCACAACGGCTATGTGGGTCTGTTCGGCAACACCCTCGGAAATACAGAGATCCGTAATGTCACCGTTTCCGGTGAGATCACGCTGAAGGATGTGACGCAAACCGTGTATGTGGGCGGCCTGACGGGCCAGGCCTATTCCGGCGAATACAGCGGCTGCGTCTCCCGCGTGAAGATCACCGGCGACGGACTCAGCAGTCAGAACAGTATGAACTCCGGCTTCGGCGGCGTGATCGGCAGCCTCCAGGGCGACGGTCAGCTGACAGACTGCCGCTTTGAGGGGAGTCTGTCCGTTACCGTGACCTCCACCCAGTATCTGGGCCGCGGCACCGGCGGCAATCGCGGCGGCGTGGGCGGCATTGTGGGCTATATCTATGGCGGCAGCCTGACCCGCTGCGTCAATAGCGCCGCTGTCACCGTGAACAAGGCCTCCGGCGTAGGCGGTATCACCGGCGCTGCCAGCGGCAGCTACAGCAAGGATAAGGTCACCCGACTCTATCAGTGTGTGAACACCGGCCATATCTCCAACGATACGGGCTTTGCCATCGGCGCGGGCGAGTACCCCGCCGGCGGCGTGGCCGGCATCCTGGGTGTGGCGGATACCTACGGCCAGATCGTCGTCGACTCCTGCTATAACACCGGCACCGTCTCCGGCGGCATCATCGCCGGCGGTATTCTGGGCGGCGAGGCCGGCAGCTACAGCACCAAGACCACCTCCAACGGCAGCGGCAATAAGGAGCTCGTTGTCCGCAACTGCTATAACGCCGGCACTTTGGACACCGGCACCGCCGTGGACAGAATGGGTGCCCTGGCGGGCTATCCCATTGCCGGCCAGTACCGCGATGCTCTCTATGTCCTCCAGGGCTCCGGCCGCATGACCATGGGCTGGAAGAGCAGCCAGGGCGACCGGATCACTACGCTGGGCACCTTGGCGGCGGATATGTTCCCCGACCTTACGGAGAGCATTGCGGACCTCAACGGCGGCTATCCCATTTTCTCCTGGCAGCTTTTGCTGTCTGACAGCCGCGAGTCTATTCTTGCCTATCTGAACGAATATTACCATACCCGGGTGGAGGAGATCCTCTCCGCCGACCAGCGTACCCGGATAGAGGCTCTGCTGCAAGCCACAGCGGATACCGTCCGCACAGCCGACCAGGCCCAGACCATCATCGACGCCTACCATGCGGCCCTGGCCGCCATGGACCCGGATAAGCTCCTGGATGCGGCTCGCGGGGCGGCTATGGAGCTGCTGGATAAGGCCTATGAGTCGGCCAAGGCAGCCTACCCCTATATTGAGGCCGGCCTCACCGAGAGCTACCGGTCCTGCCAGGTGCAGATTCGCCAGAGCTCCAGCTATACCCGCGGCCAGGCCGTAGTTGATGGTTTCTGTGCCCAGGTGGTAGACCTGCTGGTGGCCGATGCCCGGGGTGCGGCGGTAAAGCTGCTGACCCAGAAGGCCGAGACCATCCGGAGTGCCTACGAAGTCCTTACTCCGGCCCAGCAGGCTCTGATGGAAAACTATGGAAAGCTCTCCCAGATCCAGGCCCTGTCCGATCTGTATGCCAAGGATCTGGACCTGCTGCGGCAGTGGGGCCGGGAGGATGCTGAGGCCTACGAGGATCTGGCCCAGCAGCTCCAGACGCTGAATGAGACCGCCCAGGAGACCCTGGGTAACTGCACAAATCAAGAGGCCCTGGCCCCGGTACTGGATGGCTACTGCGCGGATGCGGCCAAGCTGCTGCTGACCGATGTAGACTTCACCAGCGGAACCACCACCCTGCGCCAGCTGGAGGATGCGGCGGACCGCCTGGAGCGCACACGCAAGGCCCTCGACGGGCTCAGCGAGACCCAGCGTAAGCTCTTCGGCGAGGAGAGCATAGCTGCGCTGGAGAGCGCCGAGACCCTCCTGGCCGTGTATAGAAAGGCGGACCAGACACTGCGGGATTGGTCGGCGGAGGATAAGGCGACTTACCCGAAGCTGGCCGCCGCCCTGGATCGGCAGCTGGCAGAGTCTCTTGCGGCTCTGGACGCCTGCACCGATAAGGACGGCGCGGCCCGGGAGCTGAACCGCTACTGCGCCAAGATCGCCGACCTGCTCATCGACCAGATCGGCGCCCTGTCTCCGGAGCCTACGGAGGAGTCCTTGGCCGCAGTGCGCCAGGCTGTGCGCCAGGCTCAGGACTATTATGACAAGCTCACTCAGGAGCAGAAGCAGTATGTAACGGGTCTGGATAAGCTCACCGCCGCCGCGGAATACTGCGCCACGGCCACGGTGAAGAAACCCGACCAGGCCGGTGGCTCCCAGGGCGGCACCGGTGGCAGCGTCAACACGCCCGCCGCGTCGGACGCCGACGCCGTAAAGACGGTCACAGATCTGATCCGCGCCATCGGTCAGGTGACTCTGGAGCGCAAGGATGCCATCGAAAAGGCCCTGGAGGCCTACGATGCTCTGACGGATGCCCAGAAGACGCTGGTATCCAAGGAGGACAAGACCCTGCTGGATAATGCTGTTGCCGCCTATAAGGCGCTTCTGGATGCCCAGAATACCGCCCAGGGCGATACCGCGACGGATCCCGGGAGGAATGACGATGGGCAAAGCAGCGCGGCCTTTGACTGGACCATCGTTTGGACCGTTTTGGGCATCCTGGCCGCCGCAGCCGTGATCTTCGGCCTGTCCAGATGGTTCCTGGCAGCTAAACGCAATAGAGAGAAAAAGTAATCATGCGACCGAAACAGGAGAAGGGCATTTGCCTTTCTCCTTTCGGTGGTATATCCCTTGGGAGGTGTGACATTGAAGAGAAAACTGGAACCGCTTTTGCGAGGGGGTCTGGCGCTGCTTTTGTGCCTTGTCACCATCTTGTTGGCGGCGAATATACAGGCGGGGCAGCCCCGGCGGCAGCAGCAGGATCCAACCTCCCGGATGCTGCTGTCCGACGCGGACATTTTATATGACGCCGACGGCGTTTCCCGCTTTGACGGCACCGACAACCAGCCCACAGACCAGAATGAGGACACCTCTCAGGATCAGCCCCCCGAGGAGCGGGACGACGACCTTGTTTCCACCCCCGATCAGCCGGACGATGACCCGTCGGAGGCTCCCTCCGACAGCGCCGGCCGCACGAATATCGGCGATCTGCTGGACATCACCGGCCCCGGCGGCGGCTCCGGCGGGCAGACCCCGTCCCGGGAGCCGGGAAAAGAGGACGGTGGCTCCCAGGTAGGGGACCCGGACCGCTATTTTGAAACCAGCATCATAAACGGAGATGTGGTGGATTATGAAAACTATACCTTCACCATTCGCCATCTCAAGCCCCTTTTACAGGTGCGGGGCATTACGGTGCTGGTGAACGGCCAAGAGTATTCTTTCCGGGCCAATGCTTCCAGCCTGCTGGTGCGCTTGGAGGAGGGAAGCAACACCATCGTTGTCCGTGTGTCGTACTACGACGGCACACAGAACATCCTGGCTTCCCGCTCCTATACCGTCCGCTACAGCCCCGCCGGGCAAACGGTGATTGTTGCCTATCGTAAGCAGGATAATACGCCCCTGAGTCAGATCCATACCACGGCGGAGGGCAGCCTCAGCTTCGTGGCCTACGGCCTGCGGGACGGCAGACAGCTGCGAGCCTCCGTGCGCCTCAACGGCAAGACCATCCAGTCTGCCACCAGCGCCTTTACTGCCGCACTGCAATTTGGCGAAAATGTGTTGGAGGTCAGCGTAAATGACCGCACCGGCAGCGCTTCGGAGACCTTCTACATCTGCTATCAGGCGGACGGCTTCAAAATTACCACCAGCTTTTGCAGCACCGTCATCGACAATGATACCAAGCAGCCCCAGCACATCAGCGAGGAGCTGCCCCTGTATCTGGATAATGAGGAATTCCGCTTCCGCTTCTATGTGAATCAGGAGACGGGTCGGGAGGAGATCACCCAGGTGCGCTATGCCGACAAGCTGGTGAAGACCGGGGCTGACGGCTGGTATACCGTCCAGGTGGACACCCGCCACCCCCAGTATCTGGTGCTGCGCTATGTGGACGCCGATGGAGTCCGCCAGAGCTATAAGTGGACCGTGCGCTTCCACCGCAATCCCGGCAACACCCCGCCGGATAAATATCCCACCATTTCCGCCACCATCGAAGTGGGCAGTGAGATCCTGGGCCTGGAGGACGGCATTGTGCTCAAAAGCCCGGACGTCATCACCATTGTGGACGCCAGGAGCTGGAACAACGAACAGCTCTATCTTAATGACTATGTGGTCTCCGTCAATGGCCGGGTCATCGCTTCCCCCTGCAGCCAGAGTGGCGCTACCTTCGGCTATAATACCTATCTCACTCAGGAGGGTGCCAACACCATCACCATCACTGCCACGGATAAGGACGGCTACACCGCCACCCGCAGCTGGACGGTGTACTATGAAAAGGGCGATGTCACCGTCACCGTCAGCGTGGAGGCCACCACCGTGGGCCTGGGCTATCTCATCCCGCCCACCCAGGTCACCGTGCCCGGGGGAACGGATGTCATGTCCATCGTCCTGGACCTGCTGGAGAAAAACGGGTATACCCACACCGGCGGCAGCGACTATCTGGCCTCCATTGCCAAGCCCGGCATCAATAATGGCTATCACATTGACCCCGAGCTGATGGACCTGATCATCACCGACGGCATGGACGCATTCGGCGCGAGCCGGGATCCCAAGCCCGGATCCATGGATTCTTTGGGCGAGTTTGACTATTACCGCTGGTCGGGCTGGATGTTCTCCTATAATGGCAGATACCCCGGCTACAGCATGAGCGCCTGCAAGCCCCAGGACGGCGCTGTGATCCGCCTGCGCTACACCCTGGCCCTGGGCAAGGACATCGGCGGCTTTTCTGCGGCACTGGGCAGCGGCTACGGACAGACCAGCGGAAACTACTATAAGGAATGGTAAAGGAGAGACCTATGAACAGCAATGTCAGTAAGATACTCACAGAGGTACACAAGGTCATCATCGGCAAGGATGAGGTTTTGGAAAAGATACTCATGACCCTGCTTTCCCGGGGCCATGTGCTGCTGGATGATGTGCCGGGCACCGGTAAGACCACGGCAGCTCTGGCCTTTCACCGGGCGCTGGGTCTGCGCTACGGGCGCATCCAGTTTACGCCGGATGTCCTCCCGTCGGACATCGTGGGCTTCTCCCTGTATCGCAAGGAAACAGGTGACTTTGTATATCAGCCCGGCGCGGTTATGACCAATCTTCTCCTGGCTGACGAGATCAACCGTACCTCCAGCAAGACCCAGGCGGCCCTGCTGGAGGTGATGGAGGAGCGCCAGGTCACAGTGGACGGTGTCACGCACCCTCTGCCTGCGCCCTTTGCCGTTATCGCCACCCAAAACCCCGTGGGCTCGGCAGGTACGCAGCTCCTGCCCCAGGCCCAGCTGGACCGCTTCATGGTCTGCCTGGAAATGGGTTATCCCGACTTTGACAGCCAGGTGAATATCCTGCGCGACCGCCAGCAGGAGGATCCGCTGACCCAAGTGGAGACGGTCTCCTCGGCGGAGGAGCTGCTGCAAATGCAGCAGCAGGCCCAAAGTGTCCATATGGACGATGCGCTTTTGGCCTATGTCACCCGTCTGGCCGAGGCCACACGCACGCACCCATTGGTGCTTCTGGGCGTCAGTCCCCGCGGCGCCCTGGCTGTGTGCCGTATGAGCAAGAGCCGCGCCTTTATGTATGGGCGGGACTATGTGCTGCCGGAGGATGTGCAGGCGGTGTTTGCGGATGTCTGCGCCCACCGTCTCATTCTCGCCCCCAAGGCGCGGATTGCCGAGACCACCGCCGCCGACATCCTTGCTGAGCTTTTGCAGCAGGTGCGCCGCCCCGATCATATTTAAGTCATGGCCAGATATCGAGTTTTGTTTGGCCTGTGGCTGGCGATTTGGCTGGTGCTCTGGGCTTTGGGTAAAAATGCCATGCCGCTGTGTGTTCTGCTGGGGAGCCTTGTGGCCGCCATTGCAGAGCTTGCCTGTACAGCCCTGGCCGCTAAGCACCTTCGACTATCTCTCAGCGCGCCGCTCTCTGTGCAGAAGGGGGAGGAGGTATCCGTTTGCGTGCAGGTGGAAAACACAGGCCTTTTCAGCCTGGCCACCCTGTCGGCACAGGTTTGCTGCCGCAATCTTCTCACGGACGAGCGCAGCTGCCGAGCCTTGCGTATTTCTGCCCCTGGGCGCCAGAGGCAAAGCGCGGTGGTTACCTTTGCCGGACTCCGCTGCGGCAAGCTGGAGTTGACCTTGCCGGAGCTGCGAGTCTATGACCTGTTTGGCCTGTATGGGCGGCGGGTGGCGGATAATGTACGCACATTCAGTCTTGTGCTGCCGGAGCTTTATCCGGTGCAGCTGCAAACAGGCGAACGCACTACCCCGGATTTTGACAGCGATGAATACTCTATGCGTCACCCCGGGGACGATCCCAGCGAAACCTTTGCCCTGCGGGAATATGTCCCCGGTGACCGGGTTCGCAGCATTCATTGGAAGCTCACGGAAAAGACCGGCGATGTCATCGTGCGTCAGCTGGGCCTGCCCGTAGATCATTCCATTCTCCTGCTCCTGGATAACAGCGCCCCCGAGGCATGTACTCCCGCTGACAAGGAATCCTTGGGTGAGCTGACGGCTTCGGTATCCGCTGCCCTGTGCGCGGCTGGCCTTACCCATCATATCGCTTGGTATGACCGGAATCAGGATGCCGTATCCTCCGTTCCCGTGGAGGGGGAGGACACGCTGACACCGGCCCTGGCAGAGCTGCTGGCGGCCCGTATCGTGCCGGACGAGCAGACGGTTTTGGAGCATTTTGCTCAGTGCGGAGGCTCCTTGGACTATGCCCATGTGGTGCTTTTGACCCTGCGTCCGGAGCAGGAGCCCATCCCCGAAGGGGAGAGCGGACCCTTGTTCACCGTGGTACCCTGCGGCGCGGCGGTAAGCAGAGAGGAGGGGGTTTACCTTGCGCTTTAAGTTTATTGCCCAGCGCCTGCGTGCATATCTGCCTCCGGTTCTGTTGGCGGCGGCGCTGATCTGGCTGGTGGCTGATGCCTTCCTCCCGGAGCAGAGCGCACTGCTTCCCGTGACTGTGGCAGCGGCTGCCGCAGCCAGTACGGCGCTTACCCGGGGCAAGTGGCGCACGGCAGCTTACACCTTTTGGCTGCTTGGCTGCCTTTTGGCTGCCGTCCTTTTTTGGCGCGCAGCTTCGGAAGGCTTTGCCTTGCTCATAAACGGTGTGCTGGATGTTTGGAAGCATATAGCCGCCCGAAACACAGACTATTTTTCCGTTTCCGGCGAAAACGGCCCTGTTTTTTTTCTGTGCCTGCTGGGGGCGGTGCTGGGTGTGGGGAGCGCAGACCTTATGCGCCGCCGCAGCGCTGCGGGCTTTTGGATCCTTACGGCGGTGCTTGGGCTGCTGGGTCTTCTGCTTGCGCCGCAGCTCACCGCCGGCTGGCTTCTGGCGGCGGCCCTTACAGAGCTTTTGACCTACACGGTTTTTTTCGCCGGTACCGGAAGCGCCGGTGTCTGGCTCCGGGTGACGGCTATCCTACTGCTGACCGCCCTTTTGTTAAACGGCTGGCAGACGGCCAAGCCCGACTTTCTCAATGAGGCCGTGGACGGATTGCGCCAGGGCGTGGAGCGCCTGCGCTACGGGAGCAACGAGACCATCGGTCTTCCTGAGGGGGACCTCCGTTCCGTAGGCTCCCGGCAAACCAACCAGGATACTGTCCTGGAGATCACCATGGATGTCCCCGCTTCCTGCTATCTTCGGGGCTTTGTGGGCGAAACCTATGAAAACAGTCGCTGGTATGCGCTGGATGCCGATACGCTTTATTCGGCGGCGGACAGCTTCTTCTGGCTGCACGAGGACGGGTTTTATCCCCAAACACAGCTGGCTGCCGCGGCCTCCGCGGTGCAGCCGGAGCTTGTGCGTGAAAATACCATTTCCGTGACCAATTTGAGGGCCTCCGCCCGCTATCTCTATGCGCCCTATGAGCTGTTGCCGGGCAGCGCCGGGCTGGATGCCGCTTCCATCGGCGACCGCACCCTGCTGGGCTCGGGCCTGCGCGGTCAGCGAACCTATGGCTTTTCTGCCGCTCAGGGCCTCATCACCCAGTATCAGCGCATCAATACGGCTCTATCGCAGACCACGGAGCAGCAGACACCCTTTTTGCAGGATGAGGCAGCCTACAACGCCTTTGTTTATGACCGCTACACTGCCATTCCCTCCGATATTCGCAGCTACCTGGCCGATAAGCTGGGTGACTATGCGGTCTCCGACGGCGAGGCCCACTTTGACTATCAAAGTGCCAAGCAAAATATTTTATTTTATCTTACCACCTATGCCGAGTATGACGAAACAAATGTGACTCCGGTAGGCAGCGGTGTGGATTTTGTGCTGAACTTTTTGGACGGCACACGAAAGGGCTACAGCGTCCACTATGCCACGGCAGCGGCTATGATGTTCCGCTATTATGGTATTCCCGCCCGGTATGTGGAAGGATTTTTGGTGAGTAAGCAGGAGACCCAGACCTTGGAACCGGGACAAACACTGGCCTTGGACGGCTCCCACATCCACACCTGGGTGGAATATTATCAGGATGGTGTGGGCTGGCTGCCCTTTGAGGTGACGCCGCCTTACTTCTCCGCCGTGGAGCAAACGGAAAAATACCAGGACATCTCCGGCCTGATCGGCCAGCAGCCGCAGGATACGGTGGTGGATAACATTCAGGACAATCCCCAGGGCGATGACACAAACGAACCCTCGCTGCTGAATTTCTGGCTCAAGTATCGGCTGCAAATTTTACTGATTCTGGCCGTGACCGCGGCGCTGGCCCTGCTTGCGGCGTTCATCGCATGGCTTATGTGGGAGCGGAAAAAGACTGCCCGGCGTAAGGCGTCGTTCCTATCGGAGGATCTTCCCGCGTCTATCCAAGCTATTTTTGCCTATACCATAGATGTACTCCGGGCTCGGGGCCTCCGGGCGAAAAACTGCGCCCCGGAGGATTACGCAGACCTTCTTGATCCGGATCTCCGCGCCTCTTATCGGCAGGCGGCGGCTATTTGGCAGGAGGCCCGCTTCAGCGGACACCCCATGGAGGAGGCACAGCGGCAGACTGTACTCGCTCTGGAGAGCGAGCTGTGGCGCAGAACCTGGGAGCAGGCCAATATTCTGCGTAGGATCAAGCTAAAATACATTCTCTTTTTATAGGAGGAGCTACCATGAAAAAAAGAATCTCCTGTATGCTGCTTTCGATTTTGCTGCTTTGTCTATGTGCCTGCGGAGAAAAAAGCGTATGGCGCGCGGCGTATGAGCGCACCGGCCAGGCCCTGCAAAGTGAGGTGAACGAGCTGCGCGTGGGCTCTGTGGGCGGCGAGTGGTGCATCATTGGCTTGAGCCGTTCGGGCCGTTTGACAAGCGATGCGGCCCATGCTTATTTAGAGCAGGCGGACGCCTATATTCGAGCCATCGGCACGCCTCGGCTCCACCAGGCCAAGTCTACGGAAAATTCCCGCCTCATTTTGGGCATCACCGCAGCGGGGGGAGATGTAACGAATATCGGCGGCGTAAATCTGCTGGCCGGGCTCACGGATATGAAATATCTGTCCGCACAGGGGCTCAACGGAGCCATTTGGGCACTCATTGCCCTGGACTGCGGCGGCTATGAGATTCCTGCCGCTCAGCCCGGCGAGACACAGACCACTCGGGAGGGCTTGGTGGATCTGCTTCTTAGCAGCCGCAATGCCGATGGCGGCTGGAGCCTTTTCGGCGAATCCTCCGATCCCGATATGACCGCAATGGCGCTCCAGGCCTTGGCGCCCTACCGCCAGCGAGAGGATGTAGCCCGGGCGGCGGAGTCTGCGGTGGACTATCTTTCGGTCATTCAGCTCCCCAGCGGCGGTTTTTCCAGCTGGGGCACGGCGAACTGCGAATCCTGCGCCCAGGTTATCGTCGCCCTCACGGCTCTGGGGCTGGATCCGCAGAAGGAACAGCGCCTCATCAAAAACGACCAAAGCGTGGTGGATGCCCTCTGTACCTTTGCCGTGAACGATGGTTTTTACCACTCTGCCGACCTGGCGGAGGTAAACGGCATGGCTACCGAGCAGGCCTATTATGCCCTCACGGCCTACGCCCGTTTTTTGGACGGACAAACCAGGCTGTACGATATGACAGACTGCATTACCTGAAAGCGCAAAAAATTCCCACTTTTTAGAACAAATCATCGAAAAATGCCATTGCACTTTTTGGCTGGGTGTGATAAAATCTTAAAAAACAGGACAATAGAATACAAACAGGATGATTCGCTCGGAGCTCTGCGCTCCGAAGGCGGAATAGGGTGAAAAGCCCTGCGAGAAGGTCACTGTGATGCCTGCTTACAGCAGGATAAGTCAGATACGCCGAGAATGATGCCTGGGCTTTGCCGATTCCGAAGCCGAAGCGATTCAATGCTTATAGCGTATAGCTTGCACGGCTTCCGGAAGGGGGCCGTGTTTTTTGCTGCTGCAGACTATTTGCCCCTGTGTCGGCCGGAGCGCGGCTGCGCTCCGCAGCGGAAATTGCGCGCCTACCCCTGCGGCGCACATCGCACATAGAAATATACAGGAGGAATGCAAATGAAAAAGAGGGTTTTAAGCCTAATGATGGCCCTGCTGCTCTTATGGCAGTTGATTCCATCTGTGTGCCTCGCCGCCGGAGGAACCGCCGACAGCAGCTTTGTCTTGGCTGCCGCCACGGCCGGAAAGGTACTCATCGAGCCCGCTGCCGTGTCCTACACCGGCAGCGAGACTTTGGCTCAAGCACTGAAGAAAAGTGACTACGATTTGGAGGGCCTGGACAGCGGCTTCGTCACCAAGGTCCAGGGTGTGAGCGGCAATTATCGCCGGGTGGATGATGCGGGCGGCCTGAGCCTGGATCAGCCTGCCAAGGGAGTCACCTTCCTGGCCATTGTGGAGATCGACCTGAACGCGGAGCAAGCCGCCGCCTTGGGTAGTCTCCTAAAGGTCATGGCCGCCTACAGGGCCTTCGATACCGGCGTGACCCGCTATCCCCCGGCCCAGGAGGCCTATAAGGCGGCGCTGGAGGCACTTTATAGGGTCGATGCCGATGCCTCCGCTCTGCAAGCCGCTCTGTCCGGGGCGATGGATCGATTTGACAGGGAAGTGGTCAACGGTAAAAAAGTCACCGCTGCGCTGACGGTGCAGACCTTATCCGGTCTGGACCCCGCGTCCTACACTCTGGACACAGAGGACAGCTATGGCCGCACCGCCCGGTTTGAAAAGAGCCAGGCCATCCAGCTGGTGCCGGGTGCATATAGCTTCCAACTCCAAAGCGGCAGCGATGCCCAGGCTGTCGGCACTATGACTCTGACAGATTCCGGTGTTGTGCAGATCGGCGGCGAAACGGTCACTACCCTGTGCCTGCCGGATGGGGAGTGGTTGGGCGAGGCCGTTTTGCACGGCGGCAGCGTAGCTTCCGGGACCTATGACCACGACGGCGATACCTATTATGTGGCAGATACGGATCCCTCCCCTTATATCTACCTGCCCAAGGGCGCGGATGCCGGGGATCTATCTTTGAATGCCGGTGCCGTCTATACCAATACCGATGGCCAGGCGGTGGAGATACCCATTGCCTGGGCAAGCCAGGCCGCCCGCCTTACCGGTGTCCTGCCTGTCGGCACACAGGCCGGCCGGGTGACGCTGAAGGCCAGCCTTGCCTATGAGGGATATGTCCTCTCCCGGCTGCGCACTCTTTGCCTGGAGCGCGCGCCCACCCTTACGGCGCTGTCCGTCGTCGCCAACGGCGCCGAGCAGATGGTGGGTACTTTTCTTCCCAACCAGCTGCGCTACACCTTTAATGTGGCCACGCCCCAGGTCACTATCACCCCTGCCACGCTGGAGGGTGACTACACTGTCACCGTTCAGGGCAAAAAAGTGCAGCCGGGCGAAAGCTGCACCCAGTCTCTGGCTATGGGCAGCAACACCATAGAAATCAAGGTCGCGTTGGAAAACGGCAAGAGCCGGACTTATACATTGAATATTGGCCGCGTAGCGCCGAAAACCGTAACCGTACTGCACGACACCGACCTCACCCTTCAGCTTCTGGACAGCAATGGGCAGACCCTCTTGCCAGAGTCCGACAGCAACGGTCAGGCCGTGTATCAAATCCTGCCTCGCGGCGGCTACAGCTATGTGACTACCAAGGGCTGCTATACAGCGAAGGAGACCTTCAGCGTTTTTGAGGATATGACCGTTAAGGCCAAACGCCCCCGGGAGGAGGACTGGCTGACGGGCCTGCAGATCTGCGCCGGCAGCACAAAGAGCTCCGGCATCTATCTGGACAGCGCCGACTTTCAAACCTCGCGGCATGAGTACACCATCCAGCTTCCCGATACCGAGAGTGTGCTCTATGTCTGGGCTCTGTCTGACAAGACCAATCTTATCAAGGTCCAGGAGACCGGTACCTCCGTCTATACCAAGACGCTCACCGCCAGCGGCAAGGCCGTTCGTGGTTTGGCCGCCGCCGACGGCCAGGAAAAGACCTTGACCCTGAGTCTGTCCTTGACGGAAAATGGCTGTACTTATGTCCAAAACTACACCGTGCAGGTTCAGCGAAGCCTGTCTCTGCAAAGTCTGTCCCTGCGTATCGATGGCCGGGATACGGCCATCCATCCCTTGGTGGATGGCAAGCTCCAGGAAAATAAGGGCTTCGACAGGAAGCTCCTAAGCTACCAGGCTGATCTGCTCAGCACCGCCAAGACCGCCCAGATCACCGCCACGGCCTACGCGCCCCAGGCTGTTATTAAGGTCAATGGCGAGATCTATGATGGTGGCGACCTGACCCTGAACACGACCCTTTCTGCCGAGACCGTCACCATTACCCTTTGCGACGCTGCCACCGACCGCGTCACCCAGACCTATACCATTGAGCTGGCCAAGCGTCAGCCTCTCCGTGGTCAGTTTATCATAAAGGATCAGTATGGCACACCCCTGCCCAATGCCGTCGCCGTGGTGTATGACACCAAGACCAGCGAGCGTATCCTGCCTGACAGCCAGGGTGTTTATCCCCTGGTCGCCGGCAGCACCTACCGCTATACCGCCACTTGCCGGGGCTATGTGGGCTGCCAGGATCAGGTCACGGTCAGCGAAAACGCCTGCACGGTGCAGATTGCGCTGTCCAAAGCCCCTTCCACCAGTTATGGTATGGGCGTCACCTCCGATTGGCCCAACTTCCGGGGCGATGAGACCAACAACGGGATCATCTCTGCCAAGACGCCGATCCAGGCCGAGAACGCCATGCTCAGCTGGGCTACCAAGCTGGGGGAGAGCTACGGCTCCGGCGCCACCGGCTGCCCTATCCTTATTACCGAGGGCGGCTGGGACTATGTCATCTCCTATGCCGGCAGCAGCATCGTCAAGCTGGATGCTCTCAGCGGCAAGGTAGTGGCCACCGGCAACATGAAGACCAACTCCAGCTTCGCCATCAATTCGCCTACCTATGGCGGCGGTATGATCTTTGTGGGTCTGGCCGGCGGCGGCATCCAGGCCTTTGACGCCAGGACCCTTAAATCCCTCTGGTACTACAAGGATGCCCTGGGCGGCCAGCCCAATAGTCCCATCACCTATCACGACGGCTACCTCTACACCGGCTTTTGGAACAGCGAGGAGCAGACGGCAAACTTCGTCTGTCTCACGGCCACCGACGAGGTTCCCGGCGGGGACGACGAGACCAAGCTGCCCGTGTGGACCTGCCCGGTGAAGGGCGGATTCTACTGGGCGGGCGCCTATGTGCAGGAGAATTTCCTGCTGGTGGGCACCGACGATGGCGGCGGCGGATATACCACCCCATCGGGCGGGCTGCTGTGCCTGGATCCGCGCACCGGCGTGGAGCTGGATTCCATGCACGACCTGGTGGGCGATGTGCGCTCCACCGTGGCCTATGACAAGGTGACCGACCGCTATTACTTCACCAGCAAGGGTGGCTATTTCTACTCCGTGAAGGTGGAAGCCCGGGACGGCGGCTACCGGCTGACCGACCTCAAGTCTCTCAAGCTGGAAAACGGCTCCGGCGGCACCGCCATGAGTACCTCCACCCCGGTGGTGTATAATGGCCGGGCTTATATCGGCGTGTCCGGTACGGGCCAGTTCACCCAGTACTCCGGCCACAATATCACCGTCGTAGACCTGCCCACCTTCACCATTGCCTACCGGGTCGAGACCCAGGGCTATCCCCAGACCAGCGGCATGCTCACCACCGCCTATGACGACGGCTATGCCTACGTGTATTTCTTCGATAACTACACCCCCGGCAAGCTCCGTGTGGTGAAGGATAAGCCCGGCGTCACCGAGCCCCTGCTCATCACCCGTGAGAAGCTCAGCGGCAATATCTATAAAACCGCCAGGGTGCTCTTTACCCCCAACCGCAGCCAGGCGCAGTATGCCATTTGCTCTCCCATCTGCGACCAATACGGCAATATTTATTTCAAAAACGATTCCGCCTACCTGATGTCTCTCAGCAATACCATTGAGCGCATCGAACTGCTGCAGGGACCCAATAAGACGGCCTATCAGCCGGGCGAGCTGTTTGACCCCGCGGGCATGATCGTCCGACTGCACTACAGCAACGGCACCTCCCGCGTAGTTCCGGCCACCCGGAATAAGATCGCCTATCTGGGCGGCACCGGCGAGGCACTGAAGGAGGGGCAGACGGAGACGGAGGTCCATTTCCTCTACACCATGTATCAGAATGAGACGCTGAACAACAGCCAAACCGGTGCGGGCAAAGCCTATGTCTCGCCCACGGTCAGCGTGTCGATCACGGTGGGTGACCCCACGCCCCCCACGCCTCCCACTCCCGAGGTGACCCTGGGCGACCTCAATGGCGACGGGAAGATCAATATACTGGATCTGATCGTGCTGCAAAGGTACTTGGCCGAGCTCATTGAGTTTGATGCCGGGCAGCTGGCTGCGGCGGACCTCAATGGCGACGGAAAGGTCAATTCGCTGGATATGATCCTATTGGAAAGATATTTAGCGGAGCTGATCGAAGAATTTCCAGCAAAAAAATAACGGTTGTATATGGATCTTGCCACCCCATTTGCAATAATAAATTCAGAGAAAAGGAGAAAGTATGAAAACGGTAAAACGATGGATATCCATGCTGTTGGTCGTGGCCATGCTCCTGTCCTTCACCGGGACAGTGGCCTACGCCGCTGAAGGCGATCTTACCTTCACCGTAGGAACGGCCAGTGTGGATGTCAGCGGCGAAACAAAAGATGTAAAAGTTCCTGTTTCGCTATCCAACAACACAAACGGCGTAACAGGCGCTGGGTTGGCGTTGGAGTATGATACTACGGCGCTGACCTTTACCGGCGTAACGATGACCTCCACAATGACAAGCACTGTCAATACGGAAAAAGGCATCGTCATTCTTTCCAGCGGTACTGGAAAGAACTACACCGGCAACGGCGAGATTATGCAGCTGAACTTCACCGTGACGGATGCAGCCAAGAACGGCGACTATTCCATCACGATGAAGGTAAGAAACAATGACTTGGTTGGCCGTGTGGACGATAACGGCGACACTGTGGAGGTCACCGACGTGACCTTCAACGCCGGCACCATCACCGTCTCCGGTGTGGCCGCGCAGCCGCAGGTCACCAGCCTCAAGCTGATGCGGACCTCCACCGACGATGAACTCACCGGCAAAGAGTTTGAGCTGGAGGTTTCTAACTTCACCAGCAGCTATTCCTCCTCTATCCGCGCCGAATTCGAGGCGGAGGAAGACGCTGACACCACCGTCACCTGGAAGATCAGTGACGAGAGCGTGGCCACAGTGGAGAACAAGGTGAACAATGGCAAGAACTTCTGCCGGATCACTCCCAAGGGTCTGGGCACCGCCACCCTCACCGCCTGCTGCGGCGACCTGGAGGCCAGCCTTCAGCTGACCATTATGGGCCCCACGGCCACAGGACTCAAGATAAAGACCTCGGCGGACAAGGGCTACAAGACCTTCTATCTGCACAGCACCGACACCGAGGCTCCCACCGAGCAGATGAAGGCGACGACCTCCAACGCCCTCTCCGTTGTCAAGGACATCACCTGGTCCTCCAGCAATGAAGACGTACTCAAGGTGGACGCAAATACCGGCCTGGTCACCGTCACCGGCCTTGGCACGTCCACCATCACGGCCCAGGGCACCAACGCCAAGGGTGCAGCCATCAAGGGCTCCATGTCCATTGACGTGCAGGTGGATCGCAGCGAGCTGCCCACCATCACGGTCAAGAGAGGCGGTGAGACTATCTCCGCCAAGTCGACCAGCGAAATACCCACGGAGCTGTATATCCCCATCAATCAGTCTCTCACCGTGACGACCGAGATTGACAAGACCTCCTTCACCTGGATGGGCAAGGAGTATCCCTATGTGATCACCGCTACCCGCGACTATTCCTACAGCAAGACCGGTGCGCGTATCACCCAGCAGGCGGACGGCACCTGGCTGATTGAAAAGGAACGTAGCTCCGAAACCGGTAAGCTCGTTTACTTCGATTTCAGGACCACCATTGGCGGCTATCTCAAGAGCTGCTATATCAAGCTGAAGTTCACCAATGAGACGAACCTGACCCAGGCCGCAGACGGTTACTACCAAATTTATACCGCCGCCGACCTCAAGGAGTTTGCCGACCTGGTGAATAACACCGTCTGCACCGACAAGATCGGCGGCCGGCCGGAGAAGAACTTCAATCTCCGCCTCATGGCCGACATCGACATGACCCCCATCAACGATACCTACATCCCCATCGGCTCCGCCGTGGATGGGACCTACGGTCAGTACCAGTACCGGGGCTATTACAGATGGACCGGCGACTTCGATGGCAACAACCACAAGATCTACAACGTGGATATTACCGTGAAGAAGCCCGCCAAGGTCTCCCCGGGCTTTGGCTGGGGCGTCCTGGTCACCTCCGGCGGCAGCATCCACGACCTGACCGTGGATGGCAAGGTCAAGGCAGACAGCAGCTGGACTGATTGGTTCAGCGGCGTTGGAGAGGCCAGCACCTATAAAAATGTCACGTCCAATTTGGACATTGACGCGGGCAACGCCAGATTTGTGGCCGGCATCGGCAGCAAGGCCAGCATGTGTACCTTTGAGAATTGCGTCAACAACGGCAATATCACCGGCAATGGCAACGTCTACGGCATTGGTTCCCGTGCGCTGAATGTGACCCGCTGCGTGAACAACGGCAAACTGGTGAGCACCGGTGAAAAGGCCTCGGTGGTCGGCATCGTGGACCAGACCCGCAGCAACGGCAACACCACCAACATCGCCGTCAGCGAGTGCGCCAACTTCGGTGAGCTCGTCTCCGCCGGTTCCGCCGCCGGTATCATTGGCGAGGCCACTCCCGGCGCGACGGGCTATATCAAGGACTGCTACAACATGGGCAGCATCACAGGTGTCACCGCCGCCGGTGGCATTGTGGGCACCCTGTATATGAACTCCTCCGGCAATCTCCTCACCATGAACAACTGCTATAACTACGGCGCCGTCAGTGCCACCGGCACGGACGCCGCAGTGGGTGAGATCATCGCCAAGCTGACCTTCGGTTGGAACAGCGCCGATCTAGCCATCACCAACTGCTATTATAACGAGGCCACCGGCAATGCCGGGGTCGGCGCCGTCAAGAACGACAACAACATCACCTACACCGAGCCCGTGCTCACCGCCATTTCCCAGAACGACTTCGCCACCCTGGCCGAGAAGCTGGGTGAAAAGTTCCAGAATAGCTGCCCTGCCCCCGTGTTCACCTGGCAGACGGCAAAGGACCATACCTATGGCGCCGATGTCTCCTACAAGTGGCACGAGGACACCGAGGACGGCGGCTATGACGGCTGCACCGCTATCCTGACCTGCGTAGAGTGCACGGGCGTTTTGAGCCTGCCTCTGGAGGTCAAGTTCAACAAGGTGGCCGACTGCACCGTTGAGCATACCACCGTTTACACCGCCACCGGCACCGTCAACGGCAAGGCCATCAGCACCACTTATGGAAACACGGAAGTTTACGGCTCCCATAAGGTGGCCGATAACGCTGGCTGGGACAGCGACAGCGATGTCCACTGGCACGTCTGCGCCCGCTGCACCACCAAGGTGGACGCCGCGGCCCATACCGCCGACACCTGGGCGTATGATGCCGAAAACCACTGGCAGGTCTGCACGGAGTGCGGCGCTTCCTTCGGTCTGGAGAAGCACTCCGGCGGCGAGGCTACACCTCTGCACAAGGCCAAGTGCGAAGCCTGCGGCCAGGAATATGGAGAGCTTTCCGTTCCTACCCAGGATAAGGATGGCTATTACCTGATCCACAACGCCGATGAGCTGCTTTGGTTCCGCAACACAGTGAACGCAGGACAGAATACGATCAAGGGTCGCCTGGCTAACGACATTGATATGACCGGCGCCTGCGAAAACTGGGTACCCATCGGCAATCATTACAGCAAATATCCCTTTAAGGGCGCATTTGACGGAGCGGGCTATACCATCAAGAACTTTGATGTGACCTACAGCTCCGGCTCCAGCGGCTTCGGCCTGTTCGGCGTGGCCGGCGCAAAGCCCGGCTACGGTGAGCTGGCGAAGTACACCGTGATCAAGAACTTCACCATCGAGGGCAGCATCACTTCCACCAACACCAGCTACGGCGCGGCCGTTGGCGGCGTTGTGGGCGATGCCCGCGGCTATGTGCAGGTTCAGGATGTCACGGTGAATATGACCATTAAAGCCTCCGGCGGTAAAGTGGGCGGCATCATTGGCAGCAGTGATGAAGGCAATGTCATCATGGACTGCCGCAACCTCGGCAATATTGAGGGCAGCGGCAACAGCGTAGGCGGTATCGCCGGCTACATGAGAAACTATGGCGACTCCGTATCCGACTGCTCCAACGAGGGCACCGTGAACGGCAAGGCGGAAGTGGGCGGCATCGTCGGCTTCATGTGCGGTAGTGTATCCCGCTGCATCAACTATGCCGAGATCACCGGTACCGGCGACCAAGTGGGCGGTATTGTGGGCTCGGCCTATGGCACCAGCAACTACGCCTATCGTGAGGCAGACATCATCTCCTGTGCCAATGTGGGCGCGGTGAACGGCGCACAGTATGTGGGCGGCATCGCCGGCGGGTTCTATGTAGCCGTTGTGTGGAACTGCTATAATACGGCCGATATTACCGGCACCAAGTATGTGGGCGGTATTGTAGGCGGCGATGACCTGTCCATGAACGGTAAGCTTACCCGCTTCAAGCTGTCTGACCGTGGCGTACCCCAGGACAGCGACCTGGAAAATTGCGACTCCATTAAGAATGTTTACAACACCGGCACTGTGAACGGCGATGTGGCAGCGGCTATTGCCGCACAGGTGCGGATCAGCAAGGCCCGCTGCACCAACGCTTTCTATGCAACCACGCAGAGCGGCATCCAGCCTTTCGGCGATCTGCGGGATGACATCAAGGACAATTTCAAGGCAGAGCCTTTGACCACTGCCTCCGAGGCTGTTCTCACGACAAAGCCCGACAACCTCACCGACAGCATGAAGAAAAACAACTGGTTCTTCCAGGCCAGCTGCCCCTATCCCGTGCTGGAGTGGCAGGAGGCCGAGGAGCATGTGATCTCCGACGAGGTCATCTTTGACTGGACGCAGGATTCTGCCACCGGCCTCTATAGCGCCTGCGTGGCTAAGAAGCTCTGTCAGAATTGTGACTATGCCCTTTCGGCAACTCTCAATGTGACCCGCACTGTGATCCGCGAGGCCACCACCACCCAGACCGGCTCCGTGCTGTATACAGCTACCGGCTATCTGGAGGGCAAGGCCGTTTTGGATACGAAGCTGGTGGAGATGGACAAGCTCACCGGTCCCCAGGTCACCGAGCTGAAGCTGAATAAGACCTCCGATACCGTCACCATCGGTGCGGATGCCAAGGAGTTTGCGGACATCCTCTTTGCCACCGTCACCGCCGAGGAGGGCGCCGATACCACCGTGTATTGGTTCTCCGGCAATACGGACCTGGCCACAGTGGCTCCCGCCAGCGCGGATAATCACAAGTGTGTCATCACCGCCAAGGCGGCCGGCACCGTGACTATCACCGCCAGCTGCGGCAGCAAGGTCGTCACCTTCCAGTTGACGATCCTGCGCAATGCCTCCGGCCTTACTGTCACAGGTCCCGGCGGCGTAACCGGCAAGACCCTTTATATGCGTCCCACTGACAAAAAGGCAAGCACTGTTCAGCTTACGGTGACGGTGCAGCCGGAGGACGCCACGGGTACCATTACCTGGCGCTCTTTGGATGAGTCCGTGGCCATGGTGGATAAGAACGGTTTGGTGACCATCACCGGACTGGGCGAGACCACCATCGAGGCTAAGATCACCAACCCTGACGGCACGGAGATCACCGCCACCTTCCCCATTAAGTGCAGAACCGCCACTGCGGCGAAGCTCAAGTTCTACCACGATGGAAAGCAGGTCTCTGCAGACTATACTTACTCCATCACGAAAGATCTGGTAATGAACCTGGCCGGCGGCGAGACCCTGTATCTGGATGTGGAGATTAACCCCGAAACCTTTGAGTGGATGGGCAAGACCTTCAAGCAGCCTCTGCCTGCACTCACCGCCTATGACAGCAAGCAGGAGGGCTGGCTGATCCTCCAGTGGGTTACTGAGGGCGAACACGCCGGTCAGCTGGCTATTACAAACACGGCTCCCGGCAAGAATTTGACCGATAAGATGCTCATTAAGGCGTTGATTCCTGGTTATGAATCTTTCTCCTGCGTCTACTTCGGTGTGAAATTGGTGGACGGCACCTACACCGTGAACTTTGACGCCAACGGCGGCGAGGGTGCCATGACATCCCAGACCCTTACCTATGGCAAGACCAGCGAATCTCTGAAGGCCAACGCTTTCACCAAGCCCGGCTATACCTTCGCCGGCTGGAATACGGCTGCGGATGGCACTGGTACGGCTTATACCAATAGGCAGACCACCCCCAATGTCACCACCGAGAATGGCGGTGCTGTCACCCTGTATGCTCAGTGGACGGCCAACAGCTACACCGTGAAGTTCGATGGCAACGGTGCCGAGGGTACCATGGCCGACCAGAGCTTCACCTATGATGTGGAGC
>OIZA01000117.1_pt1 | contig 47723 bp, 45 predicted proteins | sample 1588381 | NCBI WGS metagenome assembly OIZA01 (sample SAMN03283277) | human gut metagenome | biome: human-associated habitat; material: feces | host: Homo sapiens | place: Peru | collected 2012 | reverse complement strand
TGTACCGCTACGCTCTGCTTCCGAAGCGAAAGCGGGTCTGATGGCCTTACCCCCAGCGCGGACTACGGGGACGTTCCACTAACTCCCCATTTACATTACAAAAGATTTTAAAACACTATTGACTTTTTTCGTCCTTGTGGTAATATAAACATATGAACAGTGGTTCATATGAATGAATATTAAATCTAAATGCAAATCATTAGCAACTAAAAAACAGGAAATGCTAATGGAGAAAGAGGAGGATATAACCATGAAGAAAACTTACAAGATTGAAGTAGACTGTGCAGCATGTGCTCTGAAGATGGAGGATGCAGCGAAGAAGGTAGAGGGCGTTACCGATGCAACCGTCAGCTTCATGACCCAGAAGATGAAGGTAGAATTCGCTGATGGCAGCGATGAGAAGGCTGTTATGGAGAACGTGGTAAAAGCCTGCAAGAGAGTAGAGGACGACTGCGAGATCTATTTATAAGATGCTCTCAGAAAAGAGGAAGCTATGACAAAGAAACAGAAAAAAGTACTGGTCCGCATTATTGTGGCGGCAGTATTATTAATCATTTTGCATTTTGTACCTCTGGAAGGTATCTGGCTGGGTCTGTTGTACCTGATCCCCTATGCGGTGATCGGCTATGATATTCTCAGAAAAGCAGTACTGGGCATCATGCACGGAGAAGTGTTTGACGAGAACTTCCTGATGGCGGTGGCTACGGTAGGTGCCATGGGACTGGGAGAATATTCCGAAGGTGTGGCCGTTATGCTGTTCTACCAGATCGGTGAACTGTTCCAGGCGGTAGCCGTGGGCAAGAGCCGTCAGAACATCAGCGCCCTGATGGATATCCGTCCGGATTATGCCAACATTGAGGCGGAGGACGGCAGCTTAGAGCAGGTAGATCCCGACGATGTAGAGATCGGAACCGTGATCGTGGTACGCCCCGGTGAGAAAGTTCCCATCGACGGTGTGGTAGTGGAAGGAACTTCCACGCTGAATACCAGTGCTCTGACCGGTGAGAGCGTTCCCAGAGAGATCACGGTGGATCAGGATGTGATCAGCGGCTGTGTGAATCTGACCGGCCTTTTAAAGATCCGTACTACCAAGGAATTCGGAGAATCCACCGTATCCAAGATCCTGGATCTGGTAGAGAACTCCAGCATGAAGAAGTCCAAGTCCGAGAACTTTATTACGAAGTTCGCGAGATATTATACCCCGGCAGTCTGTTACAGTGCACTGGCACTGGCGATCCTGCCTCCTGTGATCAACCTGATCATGGGCAACCCGGCAGCCTGGAGCACCTGGATCATCCGTGCTCTGACCTTCCTGGTAATCAGCTGCCCCTGCGCACTGGTTATTTCCATTCCCCTCTCTTTCTTCGGTGGAATCGGAGCAGCAAGTGCCTGTGGTATTCTGGTAAAAGGTTCCAACTACCTGGAAGCGCTGTCTGAGACGAAATATGTAGTATTTGATAAGACCGGTACCCTGACCAAGGGTGTATTTGATGTAACAGGCATTTACCCCAGCAAGGGTTTTACAGAGGAGGAACTGTTGGAATATGCCGCTTATGCGGAGAGTTATTCCAGCCATCCCATCAGCAAGAGCCTGAAAACTGCTTACGGCAAGGAGCTGGAGGCTTCCAACGTAAGTGATGTGGAAGAGATCAGCGGACACGGTGTTACCGCTAAAGTAAACGGCAGACAGGTAGCCGCCGGTAATGCGAAACTGATGAAGAGCCTGCATCTGGCCTATACGGAAAATACCGGTGTTGGCACGGTTGTCCATGTAGCGGTAGATGGTAAGTATGCCGGATACATCCTGATCTCCGATGTGATCAAGGATGGTGCGAAGGAAGCTATTCGCTCTCTGAAGAATTCCGGTGTGAAGAAATGCGTTATGCTGACCGGTGACAGCAAAACAGTTGCAGAACATGTGGCCGGTGAGTTAAAATTGGATGAGGTACACAGCGAACTGCTTCCCGCAGACAAGGTAAGCTGCGTAGAGAAGTTGTTACAGGGTAAGAGCGAGAAGGAAAAACTGGCCTTCGTAGGCGACGGCATCAACGATGCACCGGTACTGTCCCGTGCGGATATCGGTATCGCCATGGGAGCACTTGGCTCCGACGCGGCCATTGAAGCGGCAGATGTGGTCCTGATGGATGACAACCCCGCCAAGATCGCTCTGGCCATGAGGATCTCCCGGAAATGTCTGCGCATCGTCTACGAGAACATCGTATTTGCGCTGGCAGTCAAGGCCATCTGCCTGATCCTGGGTGCGCTGGGTATCGCCAACATGTGGGTCGCTATCTTCGCAGACGTAGGAGTTATGGTACTGGCTGTTCTCAACGCTGTGAGATGCCTGCATGTAAAACAGGACTAAACAGCGGGTGAGAGAATGCAGCAATTATTTTCAGAGATTACGACACTGTGCAGGAACGAACAATTCCTGCACGGTGTCATGAAAAAATATCATTATGATCCGGAAGAATATCCCAATCTGCAACAGATAGCACAACAGATGGTCCCCTGTCTGGAGACGGAGGCGGGATGGCAGGACAGAGATTGTGAAGAGACTATTCCCCCGGGGGAACGGTCTTTTCTGGCTGTTGGCATTACATTGGGAAAAGGGATCGATGATCTGCAGGAAAAGTATTTGCGAGATGGTCATCTGACAGAAAGCTATATGATCGAGGTGCTGTCCAGCGAATTATTATTAAAAAGCTATCAGGCCTATACGGAGTGGGTGGCCGCTCACAGGGATCTGCATGTGGCCAGACTGCATTTCCTGGGATCGGAGAGTCCGAAGGCAGGGACTCCCGGATCAGAGACTATGGAAGCCCGGACTTCCGATCAGAAATTACACAATCGGCTGTGTCTGGAAAATCTGCCGACTTTGTTGGAAGAATTGCAGATGCCCATTACCTGTAATGAAGCTTACTGCATGATTCCGAAGAAAAGTGTGGTATTTTACGCGGAACTGACAGAGGATGCTTTTACCCGATGCGCCGGGATCTGTCTGGGATGCGGCAGGAGAGACTGTCCGAACCGCATGGAGGAGAAGGAGACTTTCCCACTGCGTTTTGCGGATATGACGGATCGTCCATTGCCTTTTGGCTATGCGAGAATTTTTTCCAAAACGGATGCCAAATAAGCGCATAGCGTACAAAACGGCAAGATATATTGTCCGAAATATTAAAATTCTGATAAGATTTATCAGACGACTTGTAAGTGCAGACAGAATATGGTATGATGCAATCACTTTCAGAGAGGAAAGATATCGTGGATGCGGTGTCTTTCCTCTTTTGCGTATATGGTGAACGAGTGAAAAACTTGGGAAAAGAGGTGGCTTATGGAAGTGTTTTTGGAAGTTACGATACAGCATAAAAAATATCATGCAGGATTTATGGACAGAATGCGGCAGCAGCCGGAGGTTACCTCCTGCTATCAGGTGGAGGGGGAATATGATTTCCTCGTCAAAGCGGATGTAACCTCAGAAAAGGAACTGGAAAAACTGGAGCGCAGCGTGCGTAAGATCAACGGTGTCTGCGGGGTACAGCCGGTCTATGCGCTGCAGGAGATCATCTGACTATAACCGCAGCAGGGCATTGAAGGTCTCTTCCAGATTCAAGCGGCCATAGCCCCAGTCCCGGTTGGGATAGGACAGCCCGGGAGTGCGCAGGGCACCGCGGATGAAGTAACTGCGGATCTCCCGGCTTTCTGCCAGACGGTTGTTACCTTCAATGACAGCCCACTGGAAAAACTGGGCCACGGCGCCGGCGGTGATGGCGGCGGCCAGACTGCTTCCTGTGCGGCGGCCGCGGATCGTGGAGACATTGACACCGGGAGCCGCCAGATCCGGACGGATCTGTCCCGTGCGCCCGAAGCCTCTGCCGGATTCCACGTAGAAGCTGTTATTTTCCGCATTGTAGGTAGAGACACTCAGGACCTCCGGAGCCATGGAAGGTTCCGTGAGAGTCATATAAGGGTCAGGGTTCAGAAAATACACCGGAACGTTTAAGAATTCCGTGATGGGCAGCCACATATGAAAACTGCCGTTGTATAAGCTGCCGGAGGCAGAGACGCGGAACGTCCAGATACCGGGAGTGGGATCCTGGATCCGAAGGAGGATCAGTTCTTCCCCGGAATTTTCTTCCACCAGAGCAGAGTCAATCGTGACTCTGCTTTTTTCGTAGATATAAGAATAAGTGACACTCTGCTGTAATCCCAGACTCAGCTCGGGAATCGTCTCTCCGCCGGGGGTGCGGACACTTAAGTTAAAAGCATCCGGCAGAGTCCCCCAGAGTTCCAGCCAGAAACCGATACAGCCATCGCTGACCCGGATCTCCACGTCCCGGGTAGTGCCTTCCGGAGTCTGGCTGTTTAACATACCATGATAATGGTGGGAAGCATTTCCTTCATTTCCACCGCAGACCACAGCGGCGCGGCTTCTGCGGACCGCGAGGGAGGAAAGATACCGGGACAGAGCGGAACTCCCCGCATGATCTCCCTGATTCGTGCCCAGCCCCAGACAGATGACTACCGGCCGTTCAAAGAGACGCACGAAGGACTCCGCATATCGGATGCCCAGCATAATGTCATTTTCCTGATAGGCGGGGACATTTTCCGGCACCAGATAGAAGCTGCGCAGGTATTGCTTGCACTCTTTGAGCTTCACTACGACAATATCGGCATTCGGTGCGGCACCGGTATAGGTGCTGCCCTGCCGCACCACACTTCCGGCGGCGACTCCGGCCAGAACGCTACCGTGGCCGTTTACGTCCCGGGAGGGAACGATGGAATAAGGATCCTCGGAACGCAGCGCCCGGTTGATGTCCTCTCTGCGGTATTCGGAACCGTATTTTAACCCTTCCGGAGGGGTGTCGGTCTGAACCGTCTGATCCCAGATCGCCAGAATACGGCTGTTCCCGGTCTCATCCAGAAAGGCGGGATCCCGGTAATCAATGCCGGTATCGATAAAACAGAGGATCACTCCCTGTCCTGTGAGATTCAGCGGAGGGCGCTGTACCTGCGTGATGCCGCTGGCGATCAGGCTCGCCGGGTCAAAAGGGGCCTCTCCCGGCGGCTGGACAGTCTCATCAGAGGAAGACAGCTGCATCAGTCCGTAGAGTTTCGGCATGTTGTGATAAGGGAAAAAATCAACCTCCGGGCTGCGGATGCCCAGCCGGCTCAGATACAGGATCAGGAATTCCTCCCCGATACTTTCATAACAGTCGATTCCGTCCTGGAGAAATTCCGAAGCGGAAAAATCTGTAATAATGTCGTAGGTGTCCTCTGACAGAATCATTTCCTTACAATCCATGAGTGCTCTGTTCCCTGCTGTAAACGTCAGATTATCCTATGCGCAAAGGCCGACTTTGTTGCATATTCCCTTATATAATGATAAAATAAATAGGCTATTACAACCAAGGACAAGGAGCCGTATTTATGGAGCTTATTCAGAAAATCAGGGCATTGCAGATAGAAAAAAGAAAGTCATTCCAAAGGATCCTGTTGGCAGAAGGTATCCTCCTGCTGGTGGGGATCATCGGTCTGTTTGGCAAAAAAGCAGTATATGAGTATCCGACGGAAACGGTAGCGGTAAATACAGGAAGCTATCAGGAGGATATGGAAATAGACCACATATCGCTGACACCCGGTATATACCGGATTCAGCTTCAGTATGATACCGATACCGAGATGAAGAATTTCTGTAATGCGGAAGATGATACAACGGGATACCGCATTCTTCGCAGCAGCGGAGAGCATCTGTATCAGGGACTGCATCAGACAGATTTCCAGATATGGCTGCTCCAGAAGACGAACGATCTGAGAATAACGGTGACTTACGGAGGAGAAGGCAGCTATACGGTGACCGGACTTACGATAGTAAAGACGAACGGCTTGTGGGTACTCTTTCTGTTCTGCGTACTCTGTTTTGCTGTGCTGGCGGATCTGCTTTACCTGTATGTACAGTATGACCGGGAATATAAGATCCCCGTTGCACAAAAGGGGATTCATTTTGGTCTGGCGCTGATCGTATTTGTTACGTCCCTGCCGCTTTTGCAGGATACGATGATCACCAGCGGAGATCTGGGATATCATATGCTGCGCATGATGGGGATCAAGGACGGTATTCTGGGGGGACAGTTCCCGGTGCGTATTGCCCCAAAGTGGCAGCAGGGCTATGGCTATGCTTCCTCCATTTTTTACGGAGAGACTTTGTTATATGTGGGGGCCCTGTTCCGGCTGATCGGATTTTCCTATGTCACAAGCTACAGACTTTTTATGTTGTTTATTAATATTCTTACCGTAGGGATTGCATATTATAGTTTTCGTAAAATATTTCAGGAGCGTTATATTGGACTGTTATGTACCATGCTGTACACACTGTCTGTATACCGCCTCTCCAAAACGTTTATCTGCGGTTCTCTGGGAGAGACCTTCGGAATTCTGTTCCTGCCGCTGATCGCTTATGGCTTTTACCGGGTGTTTACACAGGAGATTACCGATAAAGAATACCGTTTTTCCTGGATCCCGCTGACCGTGGCGTTTACCGGGCTGGTACAGTCTCACTTGCTGACGGGAGAACAGGTGGGGACATTTACCATTTTATTGTGTCTGTTGCTGATCAAAAAGGTATTCCGGAAGGAGACCTTCTGCTCGCTGGCCAAGACCGTCATCTACAGTGTATTACTGAGTGCCTGGTTCCTGGTACCTTTCGGTGACTATATGCTGCGGGGAGATTTTATGATCCAGCATGTATCGGGAAGACCCATTCAGTACAGAGGCCTGTATCCGGCTCATCTGCTGTTTACTTTTTTCCGGAACGGCAGTAATGTATTTTATTCGGAGAACGGTATGGGAGACAGCCAGCCCATGGGACTTGGCATTGCACTGGTAGTGGCATTGCTTCTGTGGGGAGGTATGCTCTTTTTCCGCAGAACCACGCATTTACGCAAGGAAGAAAAGGCGCTGGGGAAGATTGCCGGAGGTTTTGCACTTCTTTCCCTGTGGATGTCTCTGTCAATTTTTCCCTGGGATAAGATACAAAGCCTGAACGGCATTACAGCAACTTTGGTGTCCAGTATTCAGTTCCCCAACAGATTCCTGACCATTGCAACCGTCTGCATCGTGCTGGTGGCGGGTGTTGTGGCAAAAGAAATCAAAGGACAGTACGAGAACGGCGGCCTGAAAATCTACTTTGTGGCCATGGCGGTATTAACGTTGTGCAGCAGCATCTATCTGATGGATGACATGCTGCAGACGGCTTCCACTTATCAGATATACGGAGAGGAAGGGATGGGAAGCGGCTATATCGCCGGCGCGGAATATCTTCCCTATGGTGCGGATGCTTCTCAGTTCTGGCAGCATGATCCTTATGCAGGAGAGTCTGTGGAACTCACGGATTACCATAAGAACGGACTGAAGACGGAGATGTATGGCAGGAACCTTAGCGACCGGACGGAAACGGTGGAATTGCCGCTTCTGTATTATTACGGTTACCGCGCATATGACAAAGTGACAGGACAGGAACTGACGATCACCACCAGCGATAATTATGCGGTATGTGTGGAACTTCCCGCCGGATATGAGGGAACCGTTCACGTGGCCTTTTACAGTCCGTGGTACTGGAGAGTGGCGGAGGCGGTAAGTTACCTCAGCCTGTTGGCACTGATCGTCGGTGTGACTCTGGAAAAGAAGCGTGAGAGGAAAAACGCATGAAGATAACAGAAAAAATGAAAATAAAAGAAAAGGGTATATTTTGGTGTCTGCTTGGCATTTTTCTGGCAGGAGCCCTTCCGCTGTTTACCAATTATTGTCTGAATTCGTCGGAGGTTCCGTATCAGCTGGTGCGCCTCGAAGGGTTACAGGAGAATCTGTCCGCAGGAATTTTCCGGATCGCCATGCCCGTAAACTGGCAGTATGAGCATGGTACGGCGGGGCTGGACGGAAATCTGTTCTGGCTGTTGCCGGTGTTTTTGCGAAAGATCGGATTTTCTCTGGAAAGTTCCTACCGTTATTTTCTGATGTGTATTTATGCAGCTAGTGTGGTGCTTTCCTATGTGACCTTCCAGGAGGCATTCCACGACCGGAAAACCGGCATCTTCGGCACCATGTTGTATTGTTGGGCACCGTGGTATATCGATACTTTATACGGAAGAGCAGCGATCGGTGAGGCACTTGGCTATGCCTTTCTGCCGGTACTGCTGCTGTTCCTAGTGAGAGCTGTGGGACAAAGAGAAGGAAGACTGCCCCAATGGATACTTCTGGCGTTGGGAGCCACCTTATTGCTGCAAGCCTCGCTTGCGGTCCTTATCGTGGGAATGCTGGTGCTGTTGTTCTGCTGTATTTATTATCGCAGACAGATGCTGGGAAGAGCAGGCCTGTGGACACTGGGGAAAGCGGTCATTGCGACGGTGGTGTGCAATCTGTGGTATCTGTTACCGTTGCTTCGCTATCTTGTGGCGTATCGTGATGTGGCGAGATATCTGGGAAGCCGCCCTTTTCAGGAAAAAGGAGCATCCTTAATGCACTATCTGACCTTCTTTTTCCATGGGGGGACTACTTATGATTATAAGGCCAACGGATTCCAGGGAGCGGCTGCCACCGGTGTCGGCCCGGCGCTTACGGTATTGTTCTTCTTGTTATTGTGGTTGAAATTCAGCGGCAGACTGTCGAAGAAAGACGGAAAAACAGAAAATCCTTCCGGCCTGTTCTGGTGCGGAATGCTGGGAATCCTGCTGAGTCTCGGAAGCTTTCCCTGGGATCTGCTTCGCCGGAATGCGGTATCTCAGGTGCTGACTTTCAGCATGCAGTCGCCTGTGATCTTTATGGTTCCTGCGGTCTGCGGACTGATCCTGGCAGGGGGTGGAGTGCTTAAGTATTATCGCCAGAAGCGCTCTGCCAGAGAGGCAGCGATCTTAGAGATCGGCGTGGCTGTCGCGGCCTTTGTATCCACGCAGTTTCTGACGAATAAGCTGCTGCTCACCAGAGCTCCTCTGTGGATCCGGGAAAAGGAGGATCTGCCGGAGGTGGTTCTGATAGAAGCACCACAGCTTCAAATGAGCGCAGCCGGAGGTGTTTTACAATGGGGAACGGTAGCCCTCGGTATTCTCGGAATCGCAGGAATTGTGATCTACTGTATTTTCAGGCAGCGAAAGATGCGGAAACAGGAAGTACGAAAGGAGGCAGCATAGGAAAATGGAATTATGGAAAAAATCGGAAATCCTGAAAAATAAAGAATTCCGTATCGTGCTGCTTCTGGAACTGCTGCTGTTACTGGTGCCGGTAGTCGGAATCCTGCGGGGGAACCGAACCGTCAGTACACTGGCGGATGCAAGAGTAGCCCTGCAGGAGGGAGTACGTCAGGAGGAAACTGGATATTCGGTGGACGGAAGCAGTAATATTAACGGTACCTGGCTGGAAATGAGCGGCTTTGTACTGACTCCCGGAACATACACCTATTATGTGACTTATGACGCGGAAGACAACGAAGTAAATAAGATCAATATCAAAAGTGATGACAGAATCTACAGGGAACTGCTGGAAAATGAACTTTCCCTGTATTCCGGAAGAACAGAGGCGTCCTGTGATATCTATGTGACAAGCAGCCTGGAACCGGAAGAGGTCAGCATTCAGGCAGACTATTACGGAACCGGGAGACTGACCATTACGGATATCCGGCTGGTGAAAACAACGGCAGCGTATCGCATGCTGCTTACCATATTCCTTCTGGTGTTCCTGATAGCGGATTTTCTCATGATGCTGTATGCCTATATGGGAAAATATCCGCTTTCGCTGGAAAATAAGCTGGCCTGGTTCGGAATTCCGGCGCTGGCGATCCTGACCTCCCTGCCTTTGTTCGTGGATTATATTATTATGGGAGCTGACCTCGGATTTCATTTGCTCCGCATAGAATTTCTGGCCCAGAGCCTGCAGCAGGGAATCTTTCCCACCAGAGTGGAACCCATGTGGCTGTACGGACATGGATATGCCAGTTCCCTGTTTTACTGTGATACCTTTCTGTTGATCCCGGCGCTGTTACGGCTGATCGGATTTCCCATAGCCGCAGCCTACGGAGGATATGTATTCCTGGTGAACCTAGCTACGGCGCTGATCGCCTATTTCTGCTTCCGGGGAATCTTCCGGGACGGTATGACGGGAATGCTGGGCAGTATGCTGTATACACTGGCACCTTATCGTGTCTACAATATTTACAACCGGGGCGCTGTGGGAGAATATACGGCAATGATCTTTCTGCCTCTGCTATGCTATGGATTTTACCTGATTTTCACAGAGGATACGGAAAAGAAGGAGTACCGCCACTACTGGCTGCTGCCGGTACTGGGATTTTCCGGGATCATTCAGAGCCATGTGTTAAGCTGCGAGATCTCCGGGGCATTTACGATAGTACTGTGCCTGCTGTGCATCCGAAAGGTCTTTCGCAAAAGAACCTTTGTGGAACTGGTAAAAGTCGTGGTGGGGACGGTATTGGCCAATATCTGGTTCCTGCTTCCGATGCTGGATATGATGCTGGCCGACCAGTATCGCTATTCCAATAACAGCGGTACTTATATTCAGGACAGAGGTATTCTGGGGTCGCAGATCTTTTTCACCCTGCAGAATGCCGGAAGCAATTCCCGGTTCCAGGAACTGGGAATGCAGGATACGGAGCCTATTTATGTCGGGATTGCCGTATTGTTGGGAGTAATCGTATATTTTGCCATCCGCAGACAGCAGAAAGAACAGGATATGTCCCATTATAAAGGGGCGGAGATCGCGTTTATTCTGGGAGTCATCGCTATTGTGGTAAGCACCTATTATTTCCCCTGGAATACGCTGAAGGAGGCCAATTCCCTGCTGGGACTTTTGACCACCATGATCCAGTTCCCCACCAGACTGACGATCATTGCGACCATTACCATGACTATGGTGGCCTGCACGGCGGGATACTGGATGTTAAAATCCAGGGATAAGCTGTTAAAATATTCCTTCCTGACGGCAATCTGCGGGGGATGTATTCTTTTCTCCCTTTATCAGACCAACGATCTGCTGCAGACGAGGGACGGAGCACTCCGGATTTATTCCATGTCTTCCATGGGGCATTCCGGAATTCTGGGAGCGGAGTATCTGCCGCTAGGTGTGGAATGGAATTTCTATTATCACGATGCATGGCCGTCAGATGGTGTTGTGGTGGATTCCTTTGAAAAGGAAAATCTGACGACACGGACCACGGTGGCGACGGCCGCAGGAGAGGGGGATTATTACATCGATCTGCCCATGCTGCTGTATAAAGGTTACCATGCCAAGGACGTGGAAACGGGAGAAAAATTCCCGGTGACCGTAGGTGAGAACGGGCATGTCCGGGCGATTCTGCCGGCGGGCTATCAGGGAACCGTAAAGGTGTGGTATTCCGGCATGTGGTACTGGCGCGTGGCGGAAGGAGTCAGTCTGCTGTTCTGGGTGGCTGTGATCGTCTATGAGGCATTCTCGCGTAAGAAATGGCGGGAAAAGGAATAGCTATGGAACTGATTTCTCAGTGAGAACAGAAAATGGAACATAGAAAAAGAAGCGGAAAAAGAGGATGCGGGTATGCTCCAAAGAACAGCTGCATAAAGTAGTAGCGGATAGTTCTGAGAGGAGATACCACATGAAACGTTTTTTCAGGGAACACGAAAAAACACTCTGGCTCCTGCTTCTTTTTGTATGCGCATTTTTTCTGGGAAGAGGCATTGGAGCCATCGCTTACGGACTGCATCTGCAGCAGGAGATGAACACCCGGGAGACGGCGGGGAGTGCACTGGAGAATACGCAGGCGGTACTTCCCGCGGAGAACTGGGGTCTGGGGTTCGGAGCGGAAGGAACCCAGCCGAGCGGTACAGCATCGGTGGAAAAATTAAAAGAATACAATGCCTATTATATGGGAGATGCCGGGGAGAAAAAGATCTATCTCACATTCGATTGCGGCTACGAGAACGGAAATACCGCCAATATTCTGGATGCACTGAAAAAGCATAACGTGTCGGCGACTTTTTTCGTGGTGGGACATTTTCTGGAATCGGCACCGGAGATGGTGAAACGCATGGTGGAGGAAGGACACACGGTAGGAAATCATACCTATCATCATTATGATATGTCGAAGATCTCGGATCCGGCAGCTTTTCAGAAAGAAATGGATGACGTGAGAACTCTTTTTCAGGAGACTACCGGCACGGAGATGGCCATGTACTACCGGCCGCCTCAGGGAAAATACAGTGAGACCAACCTGCAGATGGCAAAGGATCTGGGGTATTCCACTTTTTTCTGGAGTCTGGCATACGTGGACTGGAATGTGGATGCGCAGCCCAGCCACGAGGAAGCTTTTTCCAAACTGATAGACAGGATTCATCCGGGAGCCGTGGTGCTGTTACATAATACTTCGAAGACCAACGGCGAGATTCTGGATGAACTTCTCACAAAATGGGAAGAAATGGGATATACCTTTGGAAAATTGGAAGAACTGGTGCAGTAGGGTTTGACTTCCCCTGCACCATACCCTATAATAGATAGCAGAAAAATATACTGGAGGACAACCATGGAAAAAGAACTGGTAGTTGTCATTGATTTTGGCGGACAGTACAATCAGCTGGTCGCCAGAAGAGTCAGAGAGTGCAATGTATATTGCGAGATCTACTCTTACAAGACAGACTTGAATAAGATAAAAGCGATGAATCCCAAGGGAATCATCCTGACCGGCGGCCCTGCAAGCTGCTATGAACCCGGTGCAGCTACTTGCTCCGAGGATCTGTTTAACTTAGGGGTTCCCGTATTGGGACTCTGCTACGGTGCGCAGCTGATGACCCATGTGCTGGGTGGTAAGGTAGAGCGTGCAGCCGTTCGGGAATACGGTAAGACTGAGGTGAAAGTAGACCGCAGTTCTAAGCTGTTTTCCGATGTATCCGAGAACACGATCTGCTGGATGAGTCATTTTGACTATATCTCCCAACTGGCTCCCGGCTTCCGTGCCGTGGCTACCACAGCCAACTGCCCCGTGGCAGCGGCAGAGTGCGTAGAACGCGGACTGTATGCGATCCAGTTCCATCCGGAAGTACTTCATACCGTGGAAGGCTCCAAGATGCTGTATAATTTCGTGCGTAACATCTGCGGATGCTGCGGCGACTGGAAGATGGATTCCTTTGTGGAAGAGTCCATCAAGGCCATCCGGGAAAAGGTCGGCAAGGGCAAAGTCCTCTGTGCATTGTCCGGTGGCGTGGATTCCTCCGTGGCAGCCGTACTGTTATCCAAGGCAGTCGGCGAGCAGTTGACCTGTGTCTTCGTAGATCACGGTCTGCTCCGTAAGAACGAAGGCGATGAGGTAGAAGCAGTCTTCGGTCCCAACGGCAATTACGACCTGCACTTCATCCGTGTGAATGCTCAGGAGCGCTTCTATAGCAAGCTGGCCGGTGTATCCGAGCCGGAGCATAAGAGAAAGATCATCGGCGAAGAATTCATCCGCGTCTTCGAGGAAGAGGCGAAGAAGATCGGCGCCGTGGATTTCCTGGTGCAGGGAACTATTTATCCCGATGTGGTAGAGAGCGGACTGGGCGGTGAATCCGCAGTGATCAAGTCCCACCACAACGTAGGCGGCCTGCCTGACTATGTAGATTTCAAGGAGATCATCGAGCCTCTGCGCAACCTGTTCAAGGATGAGGTTCGTAAGGTAGGACTGGAGCTTGGCATTCCGGAGCACCTGGTATTCCGTCAGCCGTTCCCCGGCCCCGGACTGGGTATCCGCATCATCGGTGAAGTAACCGCCGAGAAGGTCAAGATCGTGCAGGATGCCGATGCCATCTACCGCGAGGAAATCGCCAACGCGGGCCTGGACCGCGAGATCAACCAGTACTTCGCAGCCCTGACCAACATGAGATCCGTAGGTGTTATGGGGGATGAGAGAACCTATGATTATGCCATCGCACTGAGAGCGGTGAAGACCATTGACTTCATGACCGCAGAGAGCGCACAGATCCCCTATGAGGTACTGCAGAAGGTGACCAGCAGGATTATTAATGAGGTCAGTCATGTGAACCGGGTAATGTATGATATTACCAGTAAGCCGCCTGGGACTATTGAGTTTGAGTAGTAGCCACAAGTCTGGGAAGCCTTATAAATAGGGCGTTCCCGGACTTTTCTTTTTGCTCTGCTACTATTTTGCTACTAACCGCAACTACTCTATTTCACATCGTTTTGTTTTTCAGATAGCTTTTCTTTTTGGCATCGGGATTACTTTTCCTGATGCTGTTTCTTTTGACATAGGACCATATGGAAGTCCTGTATCGGCATATGCTGTATCCTGAGTAACTGAACCGCCTGCTATATTACCATCATAGGAAATTCCCATAGTTTCAAGTAATGGATTTGCCATTGGTGGCTCCGGTGTCGGTGTTGCACCAACTGTAGCTGCAAGCTGTTCCAGATTGCTGACAAGCTCCTGCTGTTTATGTGGAAACAGGTGGGAGTAGGTGTTCAAAGTTGTGGATACCTTTTCGTGTCCAAGCCTGTCTGCGAGGATAAGTGCATCACAACCCTGATTGATCAGTAAACTGGCGTGCGAGTGGCGGATGTCATGAATTCGTATCCGTTTTACACCGGTTGCCTTACAGCCTCTTTCCATCTTGTGAGAGAGAAAAGATTTTGTGATGGGAAAGAGCCTCTCGTTCGGAGCAAGCATATAGCGGGAATCCATATACTCCTGCAGTTCCTTACACAGGAAATCTGGAATCGGAACTTTCCGCTTACTCTTTCTTGTCTTTGGGGTGGTAATGATGTCCTCTCCGTGAAGACGCTGATAGGTTTTGTTGATATCAATCTGTTTTGCGATAAGGTCGATATCAGTGGCAGTCAGTGCCAGAAGTTCTCCTTCACGCATCCCGGTCCAGTACAGTACCTGAAAGCAGATATATGATAGTGGTTTGTCTTTGATACCTTCACGAAAAGCAACATACTCATCGTAAGTCCAGTAATCCATTTCTTCTGCCTTTGCTTGCCCGATGCTTCCAGCCTGACCACAGGGATTCGTGTTTAAATCGTAGAAGCGTTTTGCGTAATTGATCATGCAGGTAAGCTGATTGTTGATGGTTTTGAGATACGTTTTTGAATATCCTTTTGGGGAATTCATCAACTGATTCTGCCATCTTCTCACATCGGAAGCCTTGATTTCATTGATAGGCTTCTTACCAAAGAAAGGTAGAATGTGAGTTTCACAAATATGCTTCTTGGTCAGGATGGTTGATTTCTTCAGGCGAGCGGTCATATCTTCCATATAAAGTTCGTAGAGATTTTGAAAAGTCATATCCGGGTTGGCAGATTGCTTTTCGAGAAAATCTCTTTCATAAGCCAAAGCTTCCTTTTTAGTGGCGAAGCCTCGTTTCCACTTCTGTCGGTTGTTGCCCTGCCAGTCCGTATAGTAGAACTTGCAGAACCATTTACCAGTCTTGTTATCTTTGTAAGCTGGCATAAACATCATCTCCTTTGTGAATTGTAAGTATCTTTAGAATTGTCCGAAAATCTTGCATCGGATATTGTTCTAAAGCAGAACCGCATGATTGCGGTATGTATCGCACCGACTTGAAAAATCAAGTTATGGGTGCATGTTTCCAAAGGCTATGATATAATCTACATTTTTGCAAATATTATTGAGGTTTTTAGTTATCCTCTTCTTTGGTAGAAACAATCTGAATGGTTGAATAATCGGGTTTCTTTTTTGCTCCCTTGCTCTTTTTTGCTTTTTCTCTCTGTGAGCTGAAATCGGAGAAGAAGCTGTCAGAGTAATATTCTAAAGTTTCTCTTTTCCAAGTCTCAAACTGTTCCTGACTTATGGAGCCGCTTTGTAAAGCAGCAAGCTTATTCATCCAGTTTTCCATAAAGAGACAGAAGTCTGCATTATAGGTTCCGCTTCCTTTGCCGTCAACCATGAGTGCTGACGTCCACTCGGGATTTTCGGGCGGTTTGGTGCAGGAGAGCTGGAATGCAATATCTTTAATTTCCGTTATGGTAAATAAAGCATTGATAACGTCTGACAGGTTATGGAAGCGGTAAGATGGAAAATCCTCTTCTGCGGATACGATACCAATCTTATCAGACTTTGCTTCCAGAAGCTCCTGCCATGGAATATCCAGTTCATCAGCCACCTGTTTGATTAAGTCAATCTTCATGGTGATTTCTCCGGATTCGTATTTTTGAATGGTACGCTCCGACTTATCAAGTCTTTGGGCAAATTCTTTCTGCGTTATCTTTAACTGTCTACGGCGTTTCTTAATTGCATTACCAATTTCCTCTGCGGTATACATGGCAAAACGCTGGTCATCTGATAAAGCCATATCATCACCTTCCTTATATTACTGTTACAGTTCAGTTGTTTTGATTCGTGTTTTGCGTAAAATCAAGAAATCCGTATCAAAATGCAACTGATTTATAACGTTGTAAATACTATATCATAAATAAATACGAATTACAAGTGCGTATTTTTGTAAAAATCTATTGACAGTTTTTGAAGGATATATTATCATAAAACACGAATTATAAATACGGATTAAAACTTGTGTGGTTTATCAAAAGACTTTAAATCCGTATCTATAATGCAAATTTAATGGAAAGGAGGAGACGTATGATAACTACAAAGGAAGCATTTATTGATGCAAAGGAAGTCAGTCAGGTTCTGGGAGTAGGTGTGACAAAGGCATACGCAGTTATTAAGGCATATAATGCCGAACTGGATGCTCGAGGGTTCTACACCATGCGCGGGAAATGCCCCCGTAAATATTTTGAGCAGAAGATTTACGGATATGCAGATTACTACAATCCGGGTGATGACCTGACACAGAAAGCCGGCATGGTGGCTGAGGAAAGCAACTATCAGACAAAAGAAAAAGTCCAATCCGATTAGGAAAGGACTTGGTTGCAAAGCCAAAGCTTCGCTATGTATCTCGCAAATACATTATAGCAAAAGCATTTGGCTGCTGCAATCAAAAGATATCTGAAGCGTATGAACCTTGGAAACCGGAAGGGAGGCAGTATGGCACGTGGTGACAGTGTGACAGTCAGCTTCCGTCTGAACCTGAACAGGGAAGAAGATATGGAAATCTGGAGTTTTTTGACCGGAGATGCCATAGAACCCTGTTTTGGAGATAAGAGCAAGTTTATAAAAAGTGCGTTGATAAGGGTGGTTCAGGGCATAAAGCAGGATGACAGTGAGAAGCGCCTTGTTTGTGAGTTGAATGCCCAGAGAGAGGCAATCCAGAATGCAATGTCTGGAGAAGCAGACCGGATTATTAATGCAGTGAAGCTGATTGTCGAGGAGCAATTGAAAGGTCTGGCTGTAATGCAGACTGATAATCTGATATCACATGAGATAACGCAGACAACACTGGGAGAAAATGAAGAAACTTCCAAAGTTTCTGAAGAGTCTTTGGAGATATTGGATGATGATATTGCGGATTATGCGATGTCGTTTTTGACTTAACTGTAGCAATTAGGTCATAAGAAGTTAATACACCTGGTATTACAAAGGTTATAAAAAGTAATACCGGGTGTGATACAGGTTATTTTATGGTAATACCGACAGTAATACAGATGGGAGCTAGTAGTACAGCTGGTATTACAAATAATTGCCTCGAATGGGGCATATATTTAGAGGGTCTTAGGGGGATTTTGCTCCCCCTAACCAGGTTCTGTAAAACGCATTGCGTTTTACGTATCTGGCAAATTCTATCTGCACAAGTTTTGGAAACAGAGTACCTCACGGGAACTTCCAATGACGGATAAAGAAAAAGAAACGAAAGAAGGGATTGCTTATAGGACGAAGAGGACAATTGATAGAACCAAGGAAGAATTTTACCATCCGCTTGTCGGATGAGGAACGGGAGCAGGCAGAGTATGATGCCAAAGCCAACAACATGAAATTGTCGGATTATGTAAGATATGTAATTTCTCATGGTGGAAGAGTAGATACAACGCTTGCTTATGACAGACGGCATCTAATCAGTCAGATTTCCGGTCTTTGTAACAATTACAACCAGATGACAAGAACTGCTAACGGATGTGGCTATGTCTTTGACAGCACCATGCGGACGGGAAATCATCTGCTTGAACAGATAAAGGATTTATTACAGGAGGTGGTGAACAGATGGCAATAACAAAGATGATGCATATGAAGGCAAGCGGCAAGGCCCGAATAGACATTCATCTGGAGCATTCCATCAATTATATTTTACAACCGAAAAAGCTTGGGGAAGCAAATCTGGCAGGCGGTATCAACTGCCTGCCGGAGATGGCTTACCGACAGATGAAGGCGACAAAGCAGATGTTTGGCAAAACCGGCGGAAGGCAGGGATATCATTTTGTCATATCATTAAAACCTGGGGAGGGTACACCGGAGATTATGTATGATATTGCAATGCGGTTTGCCGAGGAGGCATTTGCAGGAGAATATGAGGTGGTCGTGGCTGTCCATACAGACAGGGAGCATCTTCATGCCCATATCGTAATCAACAGTGTAAATATGGTGACCGGATACAAGTTTCAGTGCCGGGATGGTGACTGGAAATACAAATTCCAGCCCATAACCAATAAGCTCTGTGAAGAATACGGACTGCATATCACTCCGGCTGAATACAGCAAGGAACCGAAGAATATGGCAAGACCACAGTGGGAGCGTGAGCAGGCATTTCCCGAATGGATCAAGGAGGATGCCTTGTTTTGTGCCATCAGTGCAGAAAATATGGAGCATTTTATATTTCTTCTGGAGAAGCTGGGATTTGAAGTAAAACAGGGCAAGCATATCGCTGTGAAGGTTCCGGGGATGAAGCGGTTTAAAAGACTGGATACCATTTCGGAGGACTTGAGCAGGGAGAGTCTGGAAGCTATGTTTCGATATGGGGACGCAAGTCTTGCAGCTCCTGTAAATCGAACAACAGCATTGCTTCCAGCAAGAAAACTTGTTCTAACACCATACCAGAGAAAGTGCTATGCAAGGATGTATCGTTTGCGGCTGGCTGAGAAAAAGAGGTTTACTTATAAATCTGCTTATTTGTATGAGCAGATACGGAAAATGCATGAGCTTCAGGAAGAGTATCTAGTGGTGGTCAAGTATGATGTGAAGTCATATGGAGATTTGTTTCGCCTGAAGCTGCGATTACAACAGGTAGATGAGGAACTGTGCAAAGCACAGAAGGAAATGTACAGGGACAGGGCTTTACAGAAAAGGTATTGCAAGACTGCGGAAGATTTGGAATTGTATGAAGCGTCCGAGGATGATTATCGGGAACGTTTGGAACAGATAAAGCTTCAAAAGAAGGATAATCGAAAGAAGCTGAAAGCGGTGGAGCGGTGCCTAGAGAGGGATGGAAGTCTTACGGAGGCTGAATTGGAACTCCGGATACCTGTTGGAGATATGGAGGATATTGCGGATGTTGAGAAAGACGAAGTGCCAGAGAATCCTTATCGAATGCAGGAGGATGAGGATGTATCAGAATTGCTTTCAGATGAGGTCACTGAAGAGATTGTGCCAGATGTTGGAGAGATTGTAGAGTCAACTGTTTCAGGTGTTGCAACTGTTGGAAAGACTGTTATTACAGATATTGAATGTGCTATAGAAGCAGATGCTGATGCGATGTCTGAGAATGTTGAACTTAGCTTGCAGAATGATGATATTCGGGAGTGTGGCAAAACAGTGAGATTACCAACAGATAAGGCTGATTATCTGAGAATGAATGTAGCTGAAAAAGTCCGTTGTTATTCGTTTGATGACAAGGGAACAGATACAGCATTTGAGATGGTTCAGACTTATTTTAAAAAGATTGGTATGGACACATGTTTTGATTCTGTTTATGAGGAGGCTAAGCTTTTGACAGACTATTATGAGAAACAGAAGGCAGAAGAATTTATCGGAGAGAGAGCAGAACGGGTAATAGAGACAATGGAATTGTTAGGAATTGATGCAGGCAGAATTGCAGGGTATTCGGCAGATGTGTTATCTGAAGTGTTCGGGGTCGGAGATATGGAGTATTTTGCCGGGATCAAACTGTTTAACAAGGTAATCGACAGACTGGGAGTTGATATGGATCAGCAGAAGCGGTATGAAGTGTTTGACTGTATTTATGAGGCTGGCATGCGGGAGAAGAAGGTCGAGCGAAATAGGAATAGCCGATAGGTATAATGATTTGGGTGCTATGGTAGATGCTATAGCACTTGAATTGTTTTGGAACGTCTAGGAAGAGATCAATAGGAAGTTATAATTTGAGAAATAATCGCAAAAAATTGCGAGAGTTTATTGAAAAAAGAATATGTGTTGTGATACCATAGAATAGGTGGAGTTTGATGATGAATCAAAGGAAGAATATGAGCGTTTATAGGCGATGAACATCGGAGAAGTTTCAGAACTATTGTATGTCAACCAGCATATGCTTTATAGGTATTTTTAGGAAAATTTAATTTTAAATTGACAAGATTATGAAAATGCTATGGATTAATACACCAATCACAAAAGAAAGGATTAATACTAATGGAGGAATGGAAAAAGATACAGAAAACATATAAGATAAGGGAAATAATAGGTATAACTTGTATGATTATGTTTATTATAATAGGAGCAATTTGTGATTGGAATGTTCTTGTTGAAAGTAATATTTTAATTCCGATTGATGACATAGAAGCATTTTCATTGACTATTTTACAGATACAGGCAACAGTCGGAACTTTGATATTTACAATTATTGCATTGATTACAGGTAATATTTCTGATTCTTATATGGGAGTATCTATAAGTGATTTCTATTTGAACCTAAAACCATGGAAATTAACGCAAAAAGTACTTATTGTTGTTTCATTGGGATTGTGTTTAGCAGGCGTGATATTCCATTCTCTGGGTTTATACAATATTGTTTTTTATTTATTTATAGCGACATTAATAGCAATATTGATATCAATACTAGAGATGTACTCTGCCTTTAAGGGAAGAAATAAACAAAATCAAGAAATAGAAGCATATGTCAATTATATGTTAGAAAGCAATATAGAGTATGAGAAAAAATTAAACATATATCAGAATTTTGTTTTGGATTGGAAAAAGGTGGTTGATTTACAGGATAAACAAAGTTATGAAAAGTTCCTTGAAATTTTTGAAAAGTGTATGTCAGTGTTATGGGCTTATAGAACTGACGAAGCTTTATCGTCTATAGAACAACAATGTTATAGCATATCATATTGCCTTTTGGGATCGGAGAAAAAAGCGTTAAAGGAAAAAGGTCTTGAATTTGTGCAGGAAGTATATGATATATTATGGAGTTTTATTTATAATTGTATTATAGAAAAAAGACCGCTGTTAAATCAATACAAAAGTGAGTTTCCTCTTTTTACAGAAATTTGTAGTGAACTGATACGAAGTATTGATGAAATGAATGTTGAAGAGGTAGAAAAGAGACTTAAGTTTGATAACTTAGCTGATTCAGTACTAAGAGCTGCGATATGGCTTAGATACAACAAAGACAAAGAGGTTTATGATAAAGAGGACGAAACAAGATATAAAAAATATAAATATAATTATCAAAGTGAAATCAGTGAATTAAATTCATTTGCAAAATATATAGGATATTATTTGGGAAAACAGAATAATAAAAATAATATAATTAATCAGCGTGTTTGGGCAAACGTATTAAATAGGTGGAGTCTTTTTTCTACCTATAACATTCCAGAAGAAAGAGCAGAAGACTTTTTAAAAGCTAAAGTTAATACTTACTTTTGCTATTGCTATGGAATGATAGCCAATGGACAAGAAAACATTGTGAAGACAGGCTTATATCTTAGTGGAATGAGGAACACTGTTAGATTAGACAATAAATATCAGGCTCTATTATACCTGGTTGTTCAATGTTATATCTATTATTTAGCCGTAAGAGAAAGTGATGATTGTGTTCCAGCGGATATAAGGCAATCGGCATTAAATATCTGGGATGACAAAGCTGTGAAGGGGGCTTTTTTGGATTTTCTTAATATGTTGTCAGAAAACTCAGAATGGTTGGATTTAGATATTCTTGACCAAATGTATAGGATAATAGATAGATTTGAGTTGTTTCCTCAATATGGGGCGGCAAAATCTATGATTATTGAACCTGTAACATCAGATTTTTATTTGTTTCTTATTCTATTTATGTCTCATGAATTTTTCTTGCCAGAGTTACTGGAAAGGAATATTGATGACATGCGAGCATTCAGATATGTTTCAGAGGGAAATGAATATAAAACAAAAGGAATGCTTGGTAAATTATTTAGAATGATATTTATAGGTAACAAATCTGAGGAACAAATAGATAAAGAAGTTGATTTGATGTATGACGATCTTGAAAAAATGGTTAAGAAAAAACAAAAGGAAAGACACATCAGATTAGCAAAAGAAGCACAAGAGAACTATGAATCAAGAATAAATGAGGAAGAGATATGTGAAAAAATTAAAGATGATACTATTAAGAACATAAAAGAAAAGTTTGCTCCAATCCTAATTGAGAGTGATGAAAAAAATGGAATCATAGATGTTAATTTATTAAACTTAATTGATTATACTAGCTCAATGGGAACAAAAAACAGTACGAATGGATATTATTCACATATGGATGGAATGTTCTTGTTTGGTATTGCAAGATTTTTATATCAAAGGGGAGTTGTTGAATTTAAAAAGAGATTTGACGATTTTACTGATGATAAAGAATTTATGGAATACTTAGCAGCAAATAATTTACATTTGCTTCTTGGATCACAATATATTTTGAAAAATAAAGATTATAGAATTAGTGCTGAGTACAAAAGATTTTTAGAAGATTATGAGACAATATACACAACAGTTTTACAAGATGGTATTGCGTTGAGAAGGAATTCTATACAGGTGTGCTTACATGATATTAATGTCTCAATCCATTCTCCAAGTATAAAAGAAGAAAATGTGGAATATGACAGGGAAACAGGAAAATATTACTATCCTATTTTGAATGGACTTCCGATAGATTTTGATGAAGAAGAACTTAGAGAATTCCTCTATAATAATCGCAAAGTTATAAATGTAACTGCAAAAATATCTATACAAGTAAATGAAAAGCCATGTGGAACTATTTTCATTGGTAGAAAAAGAGGATAATATTTTTATATAGCGGAATAGTAATGTAATAGCTTCACATTAACATTTGGGGAAGTACAAGATATTGCAGGAATACCAATAGACCATTCCTTTCTAAAATACAAAAAAGAACTTGTAGAATATGGTTATGAGAATGGAAAAATATCTATGAAAGGACAAACGAACTATTTTTAATAATATTTGTTAGATAGAGAGGAGTTATAGTGGTATTGGAGGTGGATATGGTGATATTAAATGCCATAAATTATTTGAAACAGATATTTGCGAATGATTGTAGTGGGCATGACTATTATCATACTATGAGGGTTTATCGTTTGGCTATACAGATTGCAGAGCAAGAAAACGCGGATATGTTGATTGTGCAGTTAGCAGCCTTATTACACGATGTAGATGATGTTAAGCTTTCGCCGGAAACACACGAGACTAAGGAAAATGCCGTTGGATTTATGAAAAATAGTGGCGTGGATGATAAAGTTATAGCTTCTGTGTGTAAGATTATAGATGAAGTTTCATTTGCAGGAATAGATTCTGTTGTGCCAAGCACGATAGAGGGAAAATGCGTACAGGATGCAGACAGGCTGGATGCAATGGGAGCGATTGGAATAGCAAGGGCATTTGCATATGGCGGTAGTAAAGGAAGAAGAATACATGATCCGGATATAAAACCTATGACTAATATGAATAAGGCAGATTATCATCAGAACCATAATTCTACAAGTATTAATCACTTTTATGAAAAACTCTTGCTGCTTAAAGATATGATAAATACTGAGTCTGCAAAGAAAATGGCTGAGCATAGACAAGCTGTTATGGAGGAGTACCTTGTAGAATTTTTAGCAGAATGGGAAGGAGAAAAGTGATATGTTGGAAGTAAAATTTTATGATACAGTAGATGATTCACTATTGAAATTTGCAGTCATTATTTCACAGAGCAATGGCAAATGGGTATTTTGCAAACATAAGGAACGAGATACCTATGAGGCTCCGGGAGGTCATCGTGAAGTTGGAGAAGATATTTGGGAAACTGCTAAGAGAGAACTTCAGGAAGAAACAGGTGCCATACATTTTGATATTAAGCCAATATGCGTTTATTCCGTCACGGGTAAGAATAGTGTAAATGAGACCGGTGAGGAAACATTTGGATTATTATGTTTTGCAGAAATAACGGAATTTGCTGGTAAGCTGGAAAGTGAGATAGAGAAGGTTGAGCTTATGAATGAGTTGCCTGAAAGCTGGACATATCCGATGATTCAGCCTAAATTGATTGAAAAGTATCTGCAGATAGAAATGCAGTCTTACAGTCGGATACAGCTGGCAGCGAAACAGACTATAGAATACATAAAGAATACTATCAAGCCGGGAATGAATTTACTCGAGATTCGAAAGTTATGTGAGGAAAAACTGTTAGAGTTGGGTGCTGATTCGTTCTGGTATTGGGATGTTGGTGCATTTGTATTTGCAGGAGATGAAACAACTGTTTCTGTATCTGGTAAGCAGTATGTAACTTCGGATAGAGTTATAGGAAACAACGATATAATAACCATTGATTTAAGCCCACAAGTAGCTAATATCTGGGGGGATTATGCGAGAACTATTATTGTAGAAAATGGCAAGGTTGTAGAGGATATAGAGCTGATTGAAAATCCGAAATGGAAAAGCGGTTTACAGATGGAAGAGAAATTACATACAGAATTGTTACGTTTTGCTACGAAGGAAACATCCTTTGAAGAATTGTACTATCATATGAATGAGTTCATAGTGGAAAATGGATTTGTTAATCTTGATTTTATGGGCAATCTGGGGCATTCCATTGTGAAAACTAAAGGGGACAGAATTTATATTGAAAAAGGGAATAAGGCGAAGCTTGGTGATGTAAAATATTTTACATTTGAACCGCACATAGCATTTCCAGATTCAAAGTATGGATATAAGAAAGAGAATATTTATTACTTTGACGAAAACGGGCTGATGGAACTTTAAGATATAGATTGGATGAAAAAAATGATTAGAGAAGCAAACAAAAATGATTTAGATGAAATATTACAGCTTTACCTGTATCTTCATGAAAAAAGTATACCGGAAGATTCACAACATTTAAGAAGCACATGGGACAATATTATAAATGATGCCAATCATCATCTTATTGTTTGTGAGATTGATGGCAAGATCGTGGCATCCTGCGTATGTGTGATTATGCCTAATCTCACAAGAAATGTTCGCCCATATGCATTTGTTGAAAACGTGGTAACACATGGGGAGTATCGAAAGAAAGGATATGCTACGGCTTGTCTAAATTTTGCTAAGAAAATCGCAGAAGAGAATCATTGCTACAAGATGATGTTGCTTACAGGTTCAAAGGAAGAAAGTACATTGAATTTCTATCGAAATGCCGGTTATAACAGTTCTGACAAGACTGCATTTATACAATGGATAGACCTGTAAAATATACATACACCTTATTTATCAGGACAGAAAGTGAGTGTTTGAGTTATGACAGGAAAGTTAAGAAATATGACGTCAATTTACTTATTAAAGGATGATAAAGTACTGCTCTTATTCAGACAGGGCGGAAGAGTTGTAAGTAATGTATGGACAGGCTCTGCCGGAGGTCATTTTGAAGAATTTGAACTAAACGATGCAAAGGCTTGTGTATTGCGAGAGATGAATGAGGAACTGGGTCTTCGTAAAGATGATATCCAGAACCTTTCTCTTAAATATCTTACCTTACGAAGAACGAAAGGGGAGATAAGGCAGAATTACTATTTTTTCGCAATGCTTAAAGATGAAGTTATTGATGATTTGGTCTCAAACGAAGGGGAATTGAAATGGTTTCCGCTAAATAAATTGAATGAACTGGAAATGCCATATACAGCAAGGTATGTTATAGATCATTATTGTTCAGTCGGACAATATTCAGATAAGATATATACAGGTGTAGCAAATGAGAATGAGGTAATTTTTTTGGAATTGCCGGAATTTTGATGTAGTGACAGAGGTGTGGAATGGTACAAAAATTTGAATATAAAAAAGCCACTTTGGAAGACATCGACGAACTGGTAAGAACAAGGATTATAGTCCTTCGTGCAGCCAACAAATTGTCGGATGATGTGGATATGCCAATGGTGGAAAAGGAGTCATATGCATATTATAGGCGTGCGTTGGAAACTGGAGAGTATATTGCATATTTGGTGTATGATAAAGGAAAGTTTATCGGAGCAGGCGGAGTGAGTTTCTATCAGGTTATGCCGACCTATCACAATTCAACGGGTAAAAAGGCTTACATTATGAATATGTATACGGCACCGGAATATTGAAGACAAGGAATTGCATTTCATACATTGGAGTTACTGGTGAAGGATGCGAAGGAACAGGGTATGTTACAGATTGCATTAGAGGCAACGGATATGGGACGACCTTTGTATGAGAGATACGGATTTGTAAAAATGGAAGATGAAATGGAGTTGAAGGAATAAATAGTTAAAATGGAAAGCAGGTATAGCATGAGAAATAGATATATAACAGAAGAATGCAATAAAATACTTAATTTTTGGAAATTAGAAGAATATTTTACACCATCGGATTATCCCGAATTGGCTTTAACAATAAAAGAGGGAAAACAAGATATTCCATTTGATGCATATTATAATGCTTACAGTACAAGAAGTTTACCATTAAAAGAATACAAGGCACATAATGAGTATTTGAGTCAAAAGCATAAATCTGATGAGAAGTTGTATAATCGTGCAAATGTTTATTGTGGCTGTTACAAAATTAAAACCTTTGTGGAAAAAATGGCTGAAAAATGTAAATTAGATATGGAAAAATATGCAGAGATAAACGAATTGTCAGGTAGATTTTATATTTTCTCAGTTCAGATAGACTTAGATGGAAAACTTACAGAGGAAGGTGTGCAAATCAGTCCTTTCTTTTATGCTGTACTTTGTATGATAAAATCAGAAGGCATAAATGTTAATATTATGCAAGAAGACATATGCAAGTTAAATGAAGATGTAAATGAATTACTTAAACAGAATGATATACAAATACTGGAGTTTACAGACATAACGATAGTTAAAAATATTGTGTTTGACAAATTAGGAGTTGAGAATGAAAGTCAAGTAGGGTTAGAAGGTGCCTCGGATAAGGTTTATGCATGCAAAGGTTTAAAGAAAGAAGATGAAACGAGTGACTTTTTTAGCTTTTACTTGGACGAAATAGAAAGAGTTCAAAAAAACTATAAGAATAATGAGCATGTAATAAAATATACCACTGCGTTATTGTCTGATAATCAGAAAAAGATAATGATAGACAGCGATGTTAATGCCATGAAAAAATGGTTAGAAGTAGATAAATTTCCGCTGGCAAAATACCCATCAAAGTTCTCACCGACATTAATGCAGCAATTAGCTATAAACATAGCTGTATCAGAAAAAGATAGGGATGAAAAAATATTCTCGGTAAATGGACCACCAGGAACGGGAAAAACAACCCTTTTGAAAGAGATAATAGCTTCTAATGTTGTACAAATGGCAGAAGTTTTAATTAAATATGGAATTGATGGTGGTGATTTTGTTTTTCGGAAAGTTGAATCTGCATCAAATGCGAGTTATACAGAAAAATACTATGAAATACCAGAAGAAATCGCTAAATTTGGAATTCTTGTTGTATCAAATAATAATGGAGCGGTAGAAAATATTACGCTTGATTTACCAAAATCAGCTGATATGGAAAAAGAGAAGACGAGAACAGATTATTTTGATAGGAAAACAAACAAGGAAGTGTATTTTTCTGCTGTAGCAGATAAGCTTTTGGGAAAAGAAGGAAGTGCGTGGGGATTAATATCAGCTCGTATGGGAAGAAAATCCTATGTTACTGAAGTGTTAGAGTCTTGTGTATTTGCTAGAAAAAACGATGATTCAAATAAAGTCACTTTGGATTTGGCAAGGGATGATACTATTTCGTGGAATGAAGCTATAGAAAAATTTGATACAGCCAAAAGAAAGGTTTTGTTATTAAGAGAAGATATTAAAAAAGACCAAAAACTCTTGTCGGTTTTTTATAAGGAAAGAGAAAATTTGGCTAAGAGAAAATGGGAATTAAAACAGTTGACTATAGAAAAAGAGCAGCTCAATAAAAAGTCAAATGAGGTAAAAACGGAATTAGAAAGTAATGAAAAGGAGACTTTAGAGCAGGAAGAGGAAATCAAATATATTCAAGAACATAGCTCTATTTTTAAGAAACTACTTATCCTTTTGGGGTTAGGAAAAATAGGTAGACATGTTGCTGAAAAACAAAAATATGTCGACGAGTTAATAATTAAGCACGAAGACATTAAGCGTAGGTATAGTTTGGCCGTGAGAAATACAGAAGAAGTATGTGGAAAAATTGAAAATCAATATAGCATAATCTCTACTCTAGAAAAGAAAGTACAGATACTTGAAGAAAAAGTATATGGAAATAATGAGTCGTTGAAAAACAAATACAAAAATAATTTTGCGGATAGAAATTTCTATGAAGCTATTAAGGAATCTGAGAATTCACAGAATGCATGTCCGTGGACATTTGACGAATATGATATGGCTAGAGAAGAATTGTTTTTTGCTTCACTACAGGTGCGAAAAGCATTTATTTTGGAGTCGCCATATATAAAAAGAAATCTATTTGTATATGAAGCATATAATAATGGGAAATATACAATAGAAGAAAAAAAGGAGATGTTTCCGCATTTGTTTAATTCCTTGTCAATAGTGATACCTGTACTATCTTCTACATTTGCATCTGTCGGAAGATTTTTAAAGCATGCAGGAAATATGAGTTTAGGTATGCTTATAATTGACGAATCGGGACAAGCTATTCCTCAGTCTGCTTTAGGAGCACTTTATAGGACGAAGCGAGCAGTTGTTGTGGGAGATCCATTACAAGTGGAACCTGTTGTAACAATTCCTAAAGTGCTAATTGATATACTTGCTGATAGTACTGGAGTAGTAAATGAATACAAGGTAATTGAAAATTCAGCTCAGACTTTTGCAGACAATATTAACGAGTTTAGCGGTATGATAGGAGAAAGACAGGTTGGTTGTCCGTTGGTTGTTCATAGAAGGTGTATAGAACCGATGTTTTCCATTTCTAACATGATTTCGTATGACAATAGAATGTTTAATAAAACACATAAAAAGGAAGATTATTTTAAACAAGAACAACCATTTTTGATAAAAAAATCAGGATGGATAAATGTTGAAGGAACAGAAAATGGTAGCAAGGATCATTTTGTGAAAAATCAAGCAGAGAGAGTATGCCAATTATTGGAAAATGCACTACATATATATACTAATTTGTATGAGACAGATGATAAAATTTTTATAATTACACCTTTTAGAACAGTGGCAGAGTCGATGCGTAAATTTGTAATTGGTTATTTTTCGGTAAAAGGGTATGACAAGGAGATGCTAACAAAATGGACAAAAAATTGTGTTGGTACAGTGCATACCTTTCAAGGAAAAGATGCCAATGAAGTGCTTTTTGTATTAGGTTGTTCAGATAAAAGTGTTGGAGCAATGAATTGGGTGGTAAAAAAAGCTAATATACTTAATGTGGCATGTACGAGGGCAAAATATAGAATAGCATTTATTGGAAATTTAAATGATTGGAAAAATAGAAGATATTTTAGGGAGTTTATTCCCAAATTTATTGACACGATAGATGCGTAGAATATATACAATGTGAAGACGGAATAGGAGAAATTATCATGGCTGTATCATATAAACGATTATGGAAATTATTAGTAGATAAAAAAATGAGCAAATCGGACTTGCGTAAAAAGGCAGAAATCGCTCCTAACACAATGACAAAGCTTCGCCGTGATGAAGAGGTGAGCCTTACAATTCTTAGCAAAATCTGCAAAACATTACATGCAGACTTTGGGGATATTGTGGAGTATGTGCCGGATGCAGAAATATGGGATTTGTACAATGAGAACCGAGAGCTTCTGGGAAAAGATCATGTCAGAGGAGAACAGTTACCGATAGACGGATACCATCTGGTGGTGCACGTTTGGATTCGTAATTCTAAGGGACAGTACCTTATCTCGCAGCGATCTGCAAACAGACCGACATATCCTTTGATGTGGGAATGTGTAGGCGGTTCGGTTGTAAAAGGTGAGGATAGTTTATTAGGAGCAATCCGAGAGGTAAAGGAAGAAGTTGGAGTTGATTTAATGCCGGAAAATGGACAAGTTCTTTTTACAAAGACACGAAAAATCATTGAGGGAAAAATCTTTAATGATATTATGGATGTTTGGCTGTTTGAATATGATGGAGAGGTTGATTTAGGCAATGCTACAACGGATGAAGTGGCACAGGTTGCCTGGATGAATCGGGAACAAATAAAAGAATTGTTCGAGCAAGAAGTGTTTGTGGGCACATTAGAATACTTCTTTACGGAAGTGGATAAAGAAAGGAGATAAATGTTTAAATTTATTTTTGATTTAGCAACAGAACCATTGGGATTACCGATTGAATGGTATTACGAATGGATTATTTTGGCAGTAATTGGATATATTGCATATTTGATTGCGTATGAAAAAGTAGGAAGCTTGTATCATGGAGATCTCATCTCGGGGAGAGCGGCGGGTTCATTTTGTCACTGGATAATTCGAACTCTTTATTTTATCGTTATGTGGGCTATTGCATATGGAGTGATTTGGATTGGCAAATTTGTTATGGCACATAAAATACAAGTCGCTATTGGCATATGCAGTATTGTGGCGGTTACCATAGCTGTAAAAATATTTATTTGGATTAAAGAACGAAATAAATTGGTCAAGGTGTCAGTAAAAGTTGAAAATAATGATAACCGGTAAAATGCTTTAGAAATAAAGAAAGTTGGTGCATATATGAAAGAAAAAGAACATCAATCCATAGAGTGGAAGGAGTCATGGCAGGATGAATATTTGAAATGGATTTGTGGATATGCCAATGCCTACGGTGGAACAATATACATAGGTACGGATGACGATGGTAATGTTGTAGGTATTGATAATGCAAGAGATTTATTAGAGCGAATTCCTAATAAGATTACAGATACAATGGGAATCATTGCAGATGTGAATTTGTTATATAAAGGCGAACTTGAGTATCTGCAGATAATTGTTGATAAATACCCATCTTTAATAAGTTTTCGTGGAAAATATTATTATCGCTCCGGAAGTACCATGCGTGAGATTACCGGAAAGGAATTGGAAAGAGCTTTGTTAAAAACGCAGGGAAGAACATGGGATGGTGTGCCTCTGCCAAAACTGTCAGTATCTGACTTAAAGCAGGATGCAATACAGTTATTTAAAGATAAGGCAGTGAAAAGAGGAAGGCTTACGAAGGAAGAAGTCAGTGTGGAAGATACTATCTTGATGGATAACCTGCACCTAATTGATGAAGATGGATATTTGATAAGAGCAGCAATGCTTGCATTTTATAAAGATCCAGAGAAGTGGGTAACAGGTTCTTATATCAAAATCGGATATTTTGGAAAATCGGATTCCGATTTGGTGTATCAGGATGAGGTGCACGGGCCTTTGATAGAGCAGGTAGATAAGACCGTTGATTTAGTTTATACAAAATATATGAAGGCCTTGATTGATTATGAGGGAGTCCAGAGAATTGAGCAATTTATGTTCCACAAGGACGCATTCCGTGAGATTTTGTTGAATGCCATTGTTCATAAGGATTACAGCAGTTGCAATCCAATTCAGATTAGCGTTTACGAGGATAAGATATATATTTGGAATGATGGTGAGATGCCTCCAAATCTGGATTCTACAGACAAGTTGTTTATGAAGCATTCATCAAAGCCTTATAATCCGAAATTGGCTAATATCTTTTTCAAAAGCGGTATGATTGAAGCGTGGGGAAGAGGATTTGAGAAGATTAGGGAAGCCTGTGTGTTGTATGATGGACCATTGCCGGAATACGAGATTAATGAGGCTGGAATTATGGTTCTGTGTAAGGCTTGTGATAAGTATTTGGGGTTGTTGAGGAATGATGGTCAGCATCATGGTCAATGTGACCAAGAAGGTGACCATGATGCTGAACAAGATCTAATGAGGCAGATAATCGCATTTTGTAGGGAACCTAAAACTGCAAGCGAAATAATGCAAAAATTCAATTTGGGGCGTTCATATTTCCGAAGGCATTATCTGGATAAGATGCTCAAAACTGGTGAGTTACAGAGAACTAAGCCTGATAAACCGAAAAGTAAGAATCAAAAGTATTATTCGTAAACATATTCATCAACTTGGTCACAATGACCAAGTTGAGAACATGTAATGTAAAACAATACATTTAGAAAAGTGCTACAAATAAGAGAGGTGATCAACGTGGCTGATGAAAAGGAAGTTACTATAACGAATACGCACGTGCCAGATAAATTGTATGGATATGGATTACAGGTTCGTCAGATGTTGTACGAATTATTGAATTGTGGAATCGACAGTGTAGTGAGTGTGGAAAAATTTGATGATGTAGGTGTTGAAAATGGTAATGAGAAAATTGCAATACAAACAAAAAGTGCGTTATCAGATAGAAATCCTGTTTCAGACAGAGCTGTAGATCTTTGGAAAACCTTGTATAATTGGCTCATTGCACTTAAAGAAGGGGAATTACCATTAGATTCAACTATATTTACATTGGTTATTAATGTAAATAAGAGTGGAAACATTGTTACATGGCTAAATCAAGTGTGTGATGAAAAAGAATCGGAAGAGGTTTATCAAAAAATACGAGATGTGTTTACAGGAGAAGATGGAAAATATATTGAACAAAGTGATTCCATCAATCATTACATAGTATCGTTCTTGACCGAAGAAAATAAGAAGTATGCATTGTGTATTATTGAGAAATTTAAATTAGTTGTAATAGGTGAGGGACACACAGATAAATTATATGATGAGTTTAGAGCCAAGACTTATCTGCCATCGGATATACAACAATTAGTTTTTGATAAAATGTTAGGATGGATTGATAAAACTACTGCTTTGCAGATTGAAAGTGGACAAGTCATGCAAATCACAAAAAAGAGTTTTAATAATGAATTGATGTTAACACAAACATTGGTTAATCAAAATAAATCTTTAGTTGAATTGGCTCCAAGTCCAACAAAGGCAGAAATAGAATTGCAACAAAATGAATACAAGACATATATTAGACAACTTCAGATAATTGATTTAGATTATGATGCCCAGTTGACGGCAATAAATGATTATTTAAAAGCCTTTGCAAACAGGACTATGTGGGCTGTAAAGGGAGATATAAATGAAGAAATATTACAAAACTATTACAAAGATTTAGAAGGGCGTTGGAAAACCAAAAAGAATATTATAGAAATGGACAAGGATGAATGGGAAGAGGCTAAAAGAGGTAGGTATTTGTACTACAAGTGTCAAGATGAAGATGTAAATATGGGGGTAATGGTGACTCCTAGAAGCTTTAAGAATGGATGCTATCATGAATTAGCAGATCAGCAACAAATAGGATGGCATCCAAATTATAAACAAAAACTGAAAGAAGATGAAAAAGATGTTTAATGAATACGATAATGTGCGTAATCCTATGTTGGGTGCATATCTTTTGTGGAATTTTGTGCTGGGATATTTTTCGGAAAAGAATGAAGCGACACCAATTGAAGAATTATTTATTGTGTTACCTATGATCATGAAAGAAGATATTGCAAAGCAAATTAAGTCCACTAATAAAGTATCTGGAATGCGAGCTATGTCTGACAAGTTTATGAAACCAGATGTTTTGAAAAATGATTTGATTTGTGACCTTCATAATGATATAGAAAAGATGAAGGATATAACAGCAACATCATTGGCAGAAGCAATAAAGGCTGGATTGATTTCTTTGGATGTAGAATATAATACGATTTTTCCATTGGAATTGAAGAAACGAAATAAAGAATCCGCCAATGTTTTAAAAATGGGGAAGAATGCCGAAAAACTAGGGCAATGGTGTGCGGGAATGAATTTGATTCAGATTGAAGAAATTTTGAAAGTGAGGTTTTAGAATGCAATTTCAAATTGAAAAACTTATATTGTGGCCTAAAAATCAGAAGTACTCTTATAAGGATATTGAATTAAATACAAATTCAGTTAATGTTATTACCGGAGACTCCAGGACTGGAAAATCAGCTATTATACCTATAATTGATTATTGTTTGGCAAGTGGTGAGTGTTATATACCAACACAGACAATAAGGAATGCATGTAGCTGGTTTGGTGTGGTCATAAAACTTGAGAAAAATAAAGTGTTATTAGCGAGAAGGGAACCAGGTGCACAAAAGTCAACAAGTGATATGCTGTTTATTCAAGGTGAAGAAATCGAAATTCCTGAAATCCCAGAAAAAAATACAAATTGTCAGGCAGTAAAGAGATTTTTAGATGAATATGCAAGGCTGAGTTTTTTAGAAACAGAAGATACTTATTATGGGAGTAGGCCTGCATTTCGTGATCTGATGTCATTCTGCTTTCAACCTCAAAATGTGGTTGCAAATGCTAATATATTGTTTTATAAAACAGATAAGACAGAGCATAGAAATAAGCTGATTAATATATTTCCATATGTATTAGGTGCTATCACACCAGAGGTACTGTCAGCGCGTCAGGAATTAATGGATTTACAGAGAAAATTGAAGAAGAAAGAAAGCGATTATGAAAAATTATGTGAATTGACCATTCGATGGGAAAATGAAATTAAGGCATGGATTTCAGTTGCAATTGAATTAGGTTTATTAGAAGAAACTAGTAGAAATATGAAATTTGAAGCACAGTTGGTATTGCTTCAAGAACTTGTAAAAAATAATACAGAAGAAAAGGTAATCAAAAGTAATGGCATAATTAAGAGTTCAGAAGAAATGGTAATGTTAAGAGAAAAAGAGAATGAACTTGCTATGGAACTCACAAAATACAAAAATCGCCATATCGAAATGTCTCAATTGATGAAAAGTGTCTCTGAGTATAGAGATGCACTTTCAATACAAGTGGAGCGGTTAAATATTGCCGAGTGGTTAGATGAAAAAGCAAGAAAAGAGCACATATGTCCTGTGTGTCAACAGAAATGTTCTGATGATAGTCAAAGAAATATATATCTAAGCAGATTAGAAGATAACAGAAAGAAAAAGAAACAGATGGAAGAAATTCCTGCAGCATTTGAAAGAGAATATGATATGGTAAAAGGTCAGATTCAGAGATTGACAGATGAGTTGGTAGCAGTTCAAAAACGAATTAGAATCGAAGAGAATAAACTGAAACATCTAAGAGAGAATGACGAAGCAAATCCTAGCAGATATACATTGGATGGAATCTCAAGATTTCTAGGAAAAATTGAATATGCTAGTGAAACGATTGCATCTTTGGAGTCTGATGGCGAGTTGTCAGCAGAGATAACAACGCTTCGGGAAAGAATTGCAAAATTGAAAAAGATTGCGGATGAATCTGTAATTAAAAGGAAAATTGAGAATGCAATTACAAAGATATCGGTAAAGCAGATGGAATTACTGAAGTTAATGGATGCGGAACGTCCGGATGATCCGTTTAGGTTAGATTATAAGAATTTGACCGTAGAAGTAGATGGGGAAGATGGCAGAAAAGATTATTTATGGGAAATTGGTAGTGGATCAAATTGGTTAGCTTACCATATTTCGACTATATTGGGATTGCAAGAATTTTTCTCGACTTTTCAGTCTTCGGTTCCGAATTTTGTTGTATTTGATCAGCCGAGTCAGGTGTATTTTCCGCATGGCTCAACAGATAATAGCGAAGTATATGATCTGGGGGATTTGGATAGAGAGGCGGTAAAAAGTATATTCACAACTATGGCAAAATGTATATCGAATGTTAACAACAATATGCAGATTCTTGTATTAGAACATGCAGATTCGTCAATATACGGTGATGTGCAAGGCATAAATGAGGTTTGTGTGTGGAGAAATGGAGAAAAGCTTATTCCTTTAGAGTGGATTGATTAATGAATATTTTGAGTTGAACTAAAAGCGGGAATGCAATTTTGATTGTTAGATCTGGAAGGAATTGAGTGGTAGAAAGTTGAGAGTAGATATGGATTATAAAGAAACTATACTATGGGAAAAATCTATTGATAACACAGAATATGGAAATGATTCACAGAGAGAAGAGTTGAGACAGGCTTTCTTTAGAGTGCGTGACAACGCAAAGTATATTTTGGACAAAATTAGGAATGATTTTCCATCTCTTACAGTTCATGATATTTCGCATGTTGATAGTTTATGGCAGGTGGGAAGTGTTATTACAGGTGATGACTATGACATTAATCCACTGGAGGGGTTTGTTTTAGGCTGTGCATTTCTTATGCATGATGCAGTTTTGTCATACGAGGCTGCTGGAGGACGAGAAAGATTACGTGATACAATAGAATGGAAAGATTATTATGCTGATTATAAAGAGAAAGAATATTCAACAGAGGAAATTCGATTATATGAGACAGATTTCAGTACAATAAGATTGTTACATGCGAAATATGCTGAGCAACTATATAAGCAGTTATTTGAAAAAGAAGATGGTTCTAGATTTTATATCATAGAAGATGAATCGTTGCGAATCCATTTAGGAGAGATTATCTGCAAAATTGCTGCTAGTCATCATTGGAATATTGAAGATGTAGAGAAATTGGGTTGTCAATTTTCTGCTATTTCAGGATTTCCTAGAGAGTGGAGAATTAATCCAATAAAGCTTGCGTGTATATTAAGATGTGCAGATGCAGGGCATATTGATGCGGGACGTGCGCCAGATTATCTTCTTAAATTATTAGATATTAATGGTGTCTCTCGAAACCATTGGATTGCACAAAATAGATTGTCTCAAATTGATACAGATTTGAGAGATGATAGTAAAGTAATAATTCGCTCAAATATGAAATTCGGTGAAGAGGATTTTGCTGCTTGGAATGTAGCGTATGATGCGGTATGCGTGTTAAATCATGAACTAAAGGTATCAAACGAACTAATGAAACGAAATAATATATGTGAATTTCAGGCGCATAGTGTAACAGGAGCTGATTCTCAAGAGCATCTTTGTCAATATATAGAAACTGATGGATGGATGCCATGTAATGCGTCTGTTCATATAAGTAATATAGAAGGACTTATTAATAATCTTGGTGGAGAAAAATTGTATGGATCCGAACATAAATTGGAAATTGTACTTCGTGAATTAATTCAAAACGGAAGAGACGCTATTTGTGCTCGTAGAATGATAGATCGAGATTTCGAAGGTAAAATAATTGTATCAGTAGAAAAAGTTGAAGGCATAACATGGATTACAGTAAAGGATAATGGAATAGGAATGTCATTGCTGACTCTAAAAGATTATTTGTTGAATTTTGGCAGCAGTTTTTGGGCTTCTGATTTGGCAAAAAGAGAGTTCCCAGGACTGAATTCTTCAGGATATAAGTCGGTTGGACAATTTGGCATAGGATTTTACGCTGTTTTTATGATTGCGTCAGAGGTTCGTGTTGAAACCAGGAGATTTGATAAAAGTTTTGATGATGCATATGTTGTGAAATTCCCTAAAGGACTTTGTTTACGTCCTATTATCTCAAATACTAGGTCAAATTCCTCATCTTATTCTACGACTGTAAGATTCTCGATAGATGAATTAAAATACAGATGGAATAGTAAGGTGGAGATTAGACCTGGAATACAAGGCGTGAGTCCTTTTGAGGTACCTTTTAGCGCCGTATTATCAAACTTAACAGCGGGACTAGATGTGGATGTGTTTTATAAAGAGGAAGAAAAAAATGAGGAGATGATTCATTCTGACTTTGCGAAGATGGAAATTGGCAGCAATCAGATGAGAGAATGGTTAAAAGATATTACATATGCAAGATATCGAGGAGTAAACTTATACACAGAGTATATTGATTCAAATTATCAAAGAGTGACTAAATTATATTCAGATGGGAAATGTTACGGAGTTGCTGCAATCAATACATTGTGGCAGGCAAATGCGTCGTATTTTGATGTAACAACAGTAGGAGGATTAGCTACATTTAGTCATGCAAGCAATGATGCGGAATTTTTAGGATGTATCTTGGCGGAGCCAAATACCGCTAAAAGGGATGGGAATGTAAAGAAAATTGATAACATAGAATGGGCAAAGGAGCAATATTCTTTACTTTATAAGAATGGATTGAGTGAGATTGACAGATTGCGTCTTCCTTATATATTGGGTCAATACAGTATTGATATGACTAATATTATGCTTGTTAGAGTAGTAAATAAAGTAGGAGAAGTTTTTTTGATTCAGCTAAAAGATCTTTTGTTCGAACTAAAAGACAAAAAGTTAAAGTTGATTTTCCCTCTGTCAAGCTACAGTACGAATGATAGAATTGAAAATTATTTGGACTACGAGCGAACAAGAGAGATGATGAGTGAAAATGAATTGTTATTTGTTGTTGAGACAAATTGTAGCTTTTTGAATACCGAAGAGGAAGATAAAGATTTTCCTCTCAACATTGTAAATTGTATTAGGCTTCTTTCGAAAAAATTATCTATAAAGCTGAAGGAGACCGTATTAGATGGGAGAGCTGTTTCACGACTTGGTGGCATATGTAAAGCACTTATCATTGATATGGATGATTAGAAATACGCTTTTATTAAGAGAAAAGTTGATTGGAAGAAGCCTTATGGAATGTCATAACCAAGCGTCTAGAGAAAAAATACAGCAAGTGGTTGATTGGTTTATAGCAGATGATAACCACAATATTGTATATAATTTTCATAATGAAAAACAAAATAGAAATACAGAGAAAATGAAACTTTATGATTTGTGGTAGGTGAAGCAGATGAAGATAAACTGGAAAAGATACTGGAGAATCCGCAGGTAATTAATACACCAGTAGTAAGAAATGGAAAACAATCTACACTTGGATATCAGCCTGATGTATGGAAGAGACGGAATTAATGGTAAAGAAGATAATGCGCGATCCACTGTTTCCTGTTCGCTGGAAATCATATATTGATAAAGTGGGTTCATATCAAGGTGAAATAGTCTCCAAATCAGAAGTCTTAAAGAAATTTGAATCAAAAGTAAAACGAAGTCAGAGTAGAATTGTTGCAGAAGAGTGGGAAGAATGTAATCTGTTGCTAAGACAAATTTTTGAAGCATTTGTAAACCAATAAGATTTTAGAGAATTATTTGTGATGAGTAGTTGTATGGAATAGATTTTACAAATAAATAGTCTTACCAGTCTCAAAATATTTCTGAGACTGGTGAGACTACGATGAGATTGATGAGACTAACGCAAAAATGCTTCTTAAACTTGGGGCATAATTAATTTAATTCATTCATCGCATCCACATAATCCTGTAAGCCGTCTTCTCTCAATGCAAGCTTGGCATACAGAAGAGGGGCTTCCTCTGCCAGCCGGTACAGATAAACAATATCATTCGGGTCATCAAAGGTAACGGAGGAATTACATTCCTTACAACGGATAATAAGAACGGAGTACTCGCCGGTATTGACAATGATGGAGTCTGTGGCAGGCTCATACATACCAAATTGAAAATTAAGATTGTTGTTCATGGCGGTCTCCTTCCCACAGATATTTGGCACCATTCAAGAGGTCAATAATAGCTGTAAGCATATTGATGTATTCTGTCTGCAACTCATTGATTTCATCCGAAGAAGGAAGCATATCAAGTGTGCAGGGAGTTGAAGTAAATGCCTTTTGCATTTCAAGTAATTGCAGATACAGTGCATTCACAGTCTGTACCAGGGGATATATGGTTTCTTTCCTGCCAACAACGCAGATGCGGTTGTAGATGCAGGAACGAACAAAGTAATCTTTCTTCATCATTCCGCTGGCAAGAATCCTGGCTTCAATTTGTTTTCGTTCAGCGTCAGTAATTCTGAAGCTGATGGTTGGATTTTTGTGTTTATTGCTCATGGTAATGCTCCTTTCGTTTTAGCTGTGGCAGCAGGCGTAACAGACACCCTGATAGCCACAGGAATTTATTCATTGTGAGTAATAAAAAGTAGATTATATCAAGCCGATGGAAAATTATCGGTGCAGATACTGCAACTAATTTGCTACTAAAAACTTTGAAAACGATGTGAAAAGAGTGATATTTAGCGAAATAGAAGTGCCCCAATGCAGGAAATATCAGCATTTATAAGTTGTCGATAAAAAACTCGGGAAGAGTTTGAATAATACACAAGAGCCAAGAAACGTTGAATTTACGGCGTTTCTTGGCTCGCTTTTTGTTGCGTGACAATATAATGACAATAATTTTGGAAATTATTCTAAGAGCATTTAGCCCAGAATAACTTTATGTCCTGCCCAATCGCAGACTCTCCAGGTTCTGGCACCTTGATTACCATTGTCATAGAACTTTGATTTTTTTCCACAAATCCCACATCGACACAGTTCGCCTTTGGTGGCATGCACCTCAATCATGATAGAGGTATCTGCGAGCATAGTAACTTTATCAATACAAGTGTGCTTGACATTTAGAATAGTAGAGCCCATATGCTTTTTCAAGTTTTTATGCGGCTTTGAGCCGATTTTCTATACCACACATTCTAATGAAGAGCCATTTTTTTATAAAATTTAACACTTCCTACTTTGGTTTTTCGTCATTTTTTTTACAGTATTGTTCTAAAAAAACGGCTGCACCATCTTCTATAGCAGCAAAAGCCATCTTATCGTCTGGCCATGATTTTCTGAGTGCCACATAAGAAATTAGAAAATTTGCAAGCCAGCCGGCCGGTACAGCAAGCCAGACAAATGCAATGCCAAAACGCGGTGCAAGTATCAAAGCAACTGACAGACGAATTGCAAGGTTTACCATATTTGCAATGAGAAATGGACGCATGATTCCAAGTCCCCGAAGAACTCCGTCTGTTGCCATCTTGATACCCATGAAAATGAAAAAGAAGCCGAGCCATCTCATATAATCTCCAGACACCTGATATGCCAGCGCTGTTCCATCTTTACCCAGAAATAATGAGGAAATCTGAGTATGCAATGTTTCAATGACTATAAAAGCAAGGACTGCAAAACATAAATCTAACACCAGTGCAGCGTGGTATCCTTTTTTGATACGCCCGATTTTCTTTGCGCCAAGATTCTGGGAAACATACGGCGAGACCGCATTGCCTATGGACACAAATATCAGTGAAAAAACATTCTCTACCCTCATCGTTGCCGCATAACCTGCAAGAGCCTGTGTACCAAACGGATTTACAACCGCCTGTACAATCATCATACCAATTGACACTGTTGACTGCTGGAGAACCGATGGTACAGCAATGCGGAGCATGGAATGTAATTCCCTCCCGTCAAACCAACGAGCCGGACTCTTATACTGGCGTATCCGGTATAAAAAGATTAAAAACGAACATACTGCAGAAATCCCCTGTGCAATAAGCGTTGCAAGGGCGGCACCGAACACACCCAGCCCAAGACCTGCTACCATCCAAAGATCCATCATAATATTCAGAACAGAAGAAAAAATCAAAAGGCACAATGGAATCTTTGATTCACCGATTGAAGTAAACATCGTTGAAAGAATGTTGTACATAAACAGAAACGGAAATCCCACAAAATAAACACGAAGATACATTACTGCTTCCTCCAGTATATCAGCGGGTGTCTGTAATAAGCCCATCATGGAACGTGAAAAACAAAAGCCAGTGACTCCCAGAAGTATGCTAAGAACCAAAAAACTAATCAATGATGTTGATACTATTGTTTTCATTTTACTATAATCTCTGGCACCAAAATAACGGCTCACAAGTACACCTGCACCTACACCCGCACCGAGTGCTATACAAATGAATACATTTGTAAGGGCAGCACAGGCACCAACAGCCGCAAGGGCAGAAGATCCAACAAACTGACCCACAATGATTGAATCAGCCATATTGTAGACCTGTTGAAAAAAGCTTCCGAAAATCATTGGCATTGCAAAAACAGTCAGCGCTTTAAGTGGTGCATCTGTAATTAAATATTCATCTTTTGACATGATCTTCTTCCTCTGTAACTATTTTAAAGCACTATTACTGCGGCATCAAGTCCCTCAACTTTTCCGTCAAACAGTTCTTCTCCAAGCAAATTATATTTTCCCTCATACTCATTAAATCTCTTCTCACTGCTGCTGCAGTTAAAAATCAATGCCATGGTCTCTTCGCCATTTTTTCTAATCAGAACAATGGTTTCTTCCTCATCCCTTGTGATTGCCTCAATCAATTCGGCTTCTACGATACATTTATATTTTTTTCGAACCTGTAACAGCTGTTTATACCATTCAAACATCTCTTTATCCTGGTATTCTTCATCCCAGTACATGCCACGTCTGCAATCCGGATCATTTGCTCCCGGCATCGCATACTCATCTCCATAATAGATCATCGGCATTCCCGGCAGTAACAATTGAAAAGCTGCTGCCAAATGCTGTTTTTTCTTATTATTCTTACATAAATGTAAAAATCTTGCTGTATCATGGCTGTCTATCAGATTCCACATAAGAGGATAACATTTCTTATTTAAGCGTCCTTTCAAATATCCAAGATTCTGTATAAACTGGCTGACCGTAATCTTTTCATCTGCAAGCAGATCTATCATATTCAGATAAAATGGATAATTCATGACCGTATCCCATTCATCTCCTTCAAGAAAATCTCCTGCATAATGCCAGATTTCTCCAATTATCAGCATATCTTTCTTTACTGCCTTAACTGCCTTTCTAAAATTCTTCCAGAAAAAATGACTGATTTCATCTCCTACATCCATTCTCCATCCGTCTATATCGCATTCCCTGATCCAATAGCATGCAACATCTGTAATATATTTTTCAACTTCAGGATTTTTCAGATTTAATTTTGGCATTCCGCCATAATAACCAAAGCATTTGAAGTTTGGAATCTCTCCCCTTTCACTTTTAAGTGGAAATTCATCAATAAAATACCAGTCCAGGTATTTAGACTTATTTCCTTTTTCTAAAATATCTTCAAATGCAAAAAATTCCTTTCCTGTATGGTTAAACACCGCATCCATAACCACTTTCATTCCATATTCATGCGCTTTTTGTACCAGCTCTTTAAGATCCTCTGCTGTTCCGAATGAGGGATCAATCTGATAATAATCAATGGTATCGTATTTATGGCTTGAATTTGATTTAAAGATTGGTGTCATATATAAAACATCAATTCCAAGACTATGGATATAATCCATATGTTCTATAATTCCTCTGAGATCACCATGCAGATTATCCATAAACGTAACTGGTGCTTTATACCATACTTCCTTGTCTACCGGCTGTGATGATGCAAAACGGGACGGAAAAATCTGATATACGACCTTATTTTCTGCCCACTTTGGCACCACAAACATTTCTTCCTCCCGTAGATTCTGCGGGCAGTCAAACATTCTGTCCCTGTTTGTAATACATTCCTTACTAAACTCATAATTGCCGTAATATACTTTTTCCCCCTGCATGTCCGTAAATTCAAAAAAATAACGGAGACATATCAGATGCATCTGAATCTGCGCTTCATAATAATCCTGAAACTGTGAGGTGGCAACCTTCTTCATTGGAATTGTCTTTCGCGTATCCTTCCATTCCATTGGTATATACTTATCCTCATAATGAAGAATTATTTCCTTTATATCATCTCTTTTTACCTGGATGCGTATCACAAATAAATCCTTATCTATTGCATAGCAGAACCTTTTGTCCATATCATGCATAATTGCAGAGTATTCCATTCATTTTCCCCTTTACATATTCTGATTTCTTCTTTAATATTACTTATTTTTTCTATATCTTAACGTGATAATCCTGACTTGTCTATAGATAAATTTCTCTGCAGCTTGCTGATTGACAAAAAAATAGCAGACTGCTACACTTTATTCCAGATGCAGTTCTCACAGGCTGATTCTGTCAGGAATATAATCAGGATAAAAGGGATTACAAAAGGGAGCATATAACATGGAAAGAGTAAATCATATAGAACATGAATTAATGAATTACATATCTGAATATATGATTATGAAGTGTTTGACCGGATTTATGAGGACGGGATGCGAGAAAAGAAGGTTGAACGAAATAAGTATGGTAGATAAGGCTAATGATTTGGGTGCTATGGTGGAAGCTGTAGCACCTAAATTGTTTTGTGGGAGATTATTGAGGAGCGGAGGTTACGATTGGAACTGCAATAACAGCATGGTGGATTAAGAAACAATCGCAAGAAATTGCGGAAGTTTATTGAAAAGAACATATGTTGTGGTATTCTAGAAGAGGTGGAGTTTGTTAATGATGAAATTGGGAAATGACAAGTAGATGAAATTTTTAAGTTATAGGTGATGAAAATGAAGAATGTTATACATATTTATGGAGCATCCGGTTCAGGAACTTCCACTTTAGGCAGAAAAATCAGTGAAGAGTTAGGATATAAATTTATGGATACTGATGACTATTTCTGGCTTCCAACCAATCCGAAGTACACTACAAAAAGAAGTAAGGAAGAACGTCTTGCCTTGATGAAAAAAGATATTTTGGAAAATGAAAATGTAGTAATTTCCGGTTCGTTGGTAGACTGGGGCGATGAATTAATTCCATTGTTTACATTAGTAATCAGGCTGGTTACAGATACTGAAATTAGGATTAAAAGAATTAAGCAGCGAGAAAGAGATAAGTTCGGAGAAAGAATTGCTCAGGGCGGGGATATGCATCAGCAACATTTGGAATTTATTGAATGGGCAAGAAAATATGATACTGGAAGTGTTAATATGCGTAGTAAGGCAAAGCACGATGAATGGCAAAAACTGTTACAATGCAAACAGATTATCTTGAATGGTGCTGATGATTTAGACAAAAACTTAGGAGAAGTGCGAGCAGAAATAAATTCAGTTATTGGCAGAACAGTAACCGTGACGGTTGTATAATTTAAATTATGGTTCTGATTATGCAATACAGTTGAAACAAAATGGCACGCAAGATGATACCCAAAATGATACTCAAGGTGATACCCAAGATGATACTTAGGAAAAAATAATCAAAATGATAGAGGAAAATCCACGAGTAACAACGGCTGATATGGCAAAAAAATTGGGAATTGGCATTGCAACAGTAAAGCGTAAAATTAAGAAAATACCGAATGTATCATATGTGGGAAGCGGTTACAGTGGACATTGGGAAATCAAATAGGCTTTGAGAAAGTAGAATGGTTTTGGCTTGACGTTACTTGTAGGAGATTAATGAATTTAAAAAAAATTAATATATTACTTTGAGGGGATCAGAAGAAAAGATGACAGATGATGAACTAGAGTTTATAAAAGGCATATTTTCGGGAGACAGTAGTGGTCATGACTATTATCATACGATACGAGTATATGAACTGGCTACTAAAATCGCAGAACAGGAAAATGCAGATGTTAAAACAGTGCAGCTGGCAGCTCTGTTACACGATGTGGATGATATTAAGCTTTCGCCGGACACTTATGCTGTCAAGAAAAATGCAGTCGATTTTATGATAACTAATAAAATAGAGGGCGAAAGGATAGAGACGGTATGCAAAATTATAGATGAGGTTTCATTTGCAGGAACTGACTCCGTCGTACCTGATACCATAGAAGGAAAATGTGTGCAGGATGCAGATCGACTGGATGCTATAGGAGCTATTGGGATTGCCAGAACATTCGCATATGGCGGTAGTAAGGGAAGAAAGATTTATGATCCGGAAATAAAACCTAAAATGGAAATGAACAAAGAAGAGTATCGGAATAATCAAGATTCTACAAGTATTAATCATTTCTATGAAAAGTTGCTCTTGTTGAAAGACATGATGAATACGACTGAGGGAAGGAAAATGGCAGAACATAGATAGGGCGTAATGCAGGAATTTCTTAATGAGTTTATGATAGAATGGGAAGGGGAAAAGTGATGAAAGTGAAATTTTATGATACAGTGGATGATTCGCTGTTAAAATTTGCAGTAATTATCTCACAGAGTAATGGCAAATGGGTATTGTGCAAACATAAAGAAAGAGATACCTATGAAGTGCCGGGAGGACATAGAGAAGCTGGGGAAAATATTCTTGAAACGGCTAAAAGAGAGTTACAGGAAGAAACAGGAGCGGTAAAGTTTGAGATAAAACCAATATGTGTATATTCAGTAACCGGTAAGACCAGAGTAAATGAGACTGGGGAGGAAACATTTGGACTGCTTTGTTTTGCGGAGATAACCGAATTTGAGAAAGAATTACATAGCGAAATGGAGAAGGTTGTGCTTATGGATGAGTTGCCTGGGAACTGGACATATCCGTTGATACAGCCAAAATTGATAGAAAGGTATTTACAGGTAAAAAAGTATGTATTTATAGAATAAACATCAGGTATAGCGTATTGATGAATGTAAAAGCTCTATGTGTGGAGGTCAGGAGAAGGTAAAAATTGAATTGATTGAAGACACAAATCTAGATCAGAAATTGATTTCGTGGAGATGATGTAATATGAACAGATTTTCAGAAAAGGATTGGAAACTATTTCGCAGTAAGATAGCCGGATGGCAAGAGGCTTATATGGACAAGCTGAATAAAGAATATATGGCAATACTAAGCGGAGAGGGAAAGGCTTCGGAAAAATTTTGGAAGCTGGAGAAAAAATTAAAGAGGATAAAAAGGATTGTGGCGTGCAATGTGAAATGAGCAGATCCAATCAGTTTTACATTATGCGGGAACTACTGAATGAGGGAGCAATAACTATAGATGACTTGGAAGATTTTAGCGATGATTTGAAAGAGACAATAAAACATTTTTTCAATAGATAAAACAGGGAGGTATGCCAATATGCGTGATTCAATAGAAAACATATCACAACTTCAGAGACAGTTGAATGAGTTGCAACTGGAAAATCAGATATTGAAAAATATATTGGATAAAGCAGGATTGTCATACCATAAGGAATTGTCGGCATTTAGACAAAATGATAGTAAGGAAGCTTATGATCTAGAACAGGGAAAAAGAATTATTCATCCGCAGGCAATAACAGAAAATATGGCAAACAAGTTCTTTTATATGTTCTGGGGCAGACAGGATGTTTATGCAAAGCGTAGTGTTAATAAAGAAGCTGGAAAAGCAACGTACTATCCTCAGTGTAGTAATTTCTGGACAAGTGTGTGTCATAAGAAGATAAAAGATGGTGTTAACTGTAAGGATTGCAAGAATCGTTCTTATAAGCCAATAACAAAATACGATATATTAAATCATTTGCAGGGAAATGCTTATAATGCATCTGATGTAATAGGTGTTTATCCACTTCTTAGCAATGGAACATGCAGGTTTATGGTATTTGATTTTGATAATCATAATAAAGGAGCGGAGGAGAAGGATTTTGCAAATGCTGATGATACATGGATTGAAGAAGTTGAGGCAATGAGAGAAATCTGTGTGTTAAATGGAATAGATCCATTAGTGGAACGTTCAAGGTCTGGCAAAGGTGCACATATATGGATATTCTTTGATAAACCGATAGCTGCTTCATTGGTAAGAAAATTT
>OIZA01000115.1_pt1 | contig 48250 bp, 46 predicted proteins | sample 1588381 | NCBI WGS metagenome assembly OIZA01 (sample SAMN03283277) | human gut metagenome | biome: human-associated habitat; material: feces | host: Homo sapiens | place: Peru | collected 2012 | reverse complement strand
CAAAGCGAAAAATCCAAAGAAATTTAAAAACACGCTTTGAATTTTAGATACTTCGGCTAACGCCTCAGTATGACAAGGTAAAAATATGACAAACAAATCGTTGTCATATTGAGCGTTAGCGAAATATCCAAAGAAAATTAAGAACACACCTTGTATTTATGGATACTTAGCTATGCTCAGTATAACAAGGGATTTGTAGCTTATTTTGTCATTTTGAGTGAGTCAAACGAGTCTTACCCTAATAATTTGATTTCATTTTCGTGTGAATTTATACACTATATTTAGTTTAATTAAGGCAAACAACACAAAATTCAGCAAAAATTTAAATTCCCCTTGACAAGTTTTTCAAAAAAAAGTATAATGCCACATTTTTTACGAAAGGATAAGCGATGAGTTTTCACGCAAACGCTGATTTTACCACTGCTAGCGCACAAGCTGCACACGCTTATGCCTTTATGATGAGTATGCACACGCTCGTGTGCTGATATTTCCTTTTTTCTCGCATTGAGCGCTTAACCCCCGAATTTAAGTCAAACATTTGTTAAACAAATGTTTTCACAAACTAAAAGTGTTTTAAACGCTTTTTAAAACGCCAAAATTTAACGAAAGGACAAAAAATGGCAAACTTAACACACAACAACTTCACACCAAACACACTCTCGTTGCACGCTGGATACAGCTACGACAAGCAAAGAACGCTCAGCGTGCCTATTTATCAAAGCTCAGCTTACAACTTTGAAAGCCTAGCGCAGGCAGCAGCGCGCTTTGGGCTACAAGAGCTTGGCAATATCTACTCACGGCTTACAAATCCCACTGTGGATACGCTCGCAAGTCGCCTTGCAGCCGTTGAGGGCGGGGCTTTTGGCACGGTTACGGCAAGCGGTTCGGCGGCTATTTTTTACGCTGTGGTGAATTTAGCGCAAAATGGCGACAACATTTTGTATTCTAACAAAATTTACGGCGGCTCGCAAACGCTTTTCGTGCATACTTTGAAACGCTTTGGCATAGAAGCGCGGGTGTTTGACATAGATGATTTGTCAAGCATAGAGCCTTTGATAGACGATAAAACCAAGCTTATTTTCTTTGAAAGCCTTTCAAATCCGCAAATCTCCATAGCCGACACAAGAGCTATCACAAAGATAGCCCAAAAACACGGCATTGCAACGATATGCGACAACACAGTCGCCACGCCGTTCTTGCACCGCCCGTTTGATTATGGCGTGGATATAAGCATTCACAGCCTTACGAAGTATATCAACGGACACGGAAGCGCACTAGGCGGGGCTATCATCGAGCGAAACGGCTTAAACGAGCTTATCAAGGGCAACAAACGCTACCCAGCCTTTAACACACCCGATGAGAGCTATCACGGGCTAGTGTATGCGAGCTTAGAGTTGCCTATTTTCAGCATTCGCATTATCACGGAGTGGCTGCGAAACATAGGCGCGACACTGAGCGCACAAAATGCGTGGGTGCATTTGCAAGGGCTTGAAACGCTCGAACTTCGCATAAACAAGCACTCCAACAACGCCCTAGAAATCGCCAAATTCCTACAAGCTCACCCGCTCATCGATGAAGTGAGCTACCCTGCGCTCAAATCAAGCCCTTATCATAGGCTTTTGAACGAGTATTTTGCGGGCGGCAAGGCAAGCGGGCTTTTGAGCTTTGAGGCAAAGAGTGCTGAGGCGGCGCGCAAGATTTGCAACGAGCTTGAACTCTTTTCTATCACCGCAAACATAGGCGACAGCAAATCGCTAGTGATACACCCTTACTCGACTACGCATTCGCAGTTAAGCGAAGCTGAATTTAAGAGTGCTGGTATCACGCCAAAGACGGTAAGACTCAGCGTGGGGCTGGAAACGGCGCAGGATTTAATCGCTGATTTGAAAAAGGCGATTGAAAAGTAGGCGGCTTGCCTTGCTGAATTTGTAGCTAAAATTCGTCTTTGAGATTTGCAAAAAACTGCTAGAATTTAGCTTTTTAGCTTGCAAATTTTTGAATTTTAGCACAAATTTAGAGCAAATTTAAAAACGCACAAAATGCGTTTAAACAAAGGCAAATAAGACAAAGTTCTTGGAGTGAAAATCGTTGTTTATGAGCGTGAGGCAAGGGAGTTTATTAAACATAAATAACCGCAGATTAGCGTGAAATATCAACGATTTTTGCCCAAGACCGCAAAAAGAAAGGACAAGAAAATGCCACTTATCATCCCCGAAAAAATCCCAGCCTACGAGCTTTTGAAAGACTTTGTCTTTGTTATGGGCGAAAAACGCGCCACGCACCAAGACATTCGCCCCTTAAAGGTGCTGATTTTCAACCTAATGCCGACTAAAATTGAGACTGAAAATCAACTTTTATCCTTGCTTGGCAACTCACCCTTGCAGATAGAAATCACTCTTTTAAAAACCAAAAGTTACGAGAGCAAACACACGCCAAAGAGCCATTTAGACAGCTTTTATGTGAGCTTTGATGATATTTGCGGCACGAGTTTTGATGCGGCGATTATCACGGGCGCGCCTATTGAGCATTTGGACTTTGAGCGCGTGGATTACTGGGACGAGCTTTGCAAGATAATGGACTATTTAAGGACACACGCCACAAGCACTATGTATATTTGCTGGGGCGCTATGGCTGGGCTTTATCACTTTCACGGCGTTAAAAAGATTATGCTCAAACGCAAACTTTTTGGGATTTTCAAGCACGAGTTAAAGAGTAAAGACATCATTTTATCGGGCTTAAATGAGATTGTAAATCTGCCACACTCGCGCCACTCGACAATCGATGAAAAAGCCGTGCGACAAAATGCGAATTTACAAGTGCTGCTTGAAGGCAAAAAAAGCGGCATTACGATGATAAAGGACGACAAGGACATTTTTATACTCGCACACCCCGAATACTCGAAATTTACGCTTGATGAAGAGTATAAAAGAGACTTAGCAAAGGGGCTTAAAATCGCTAAACCTAAACGCTACTACGACAAGAGCGGCAAGGTGAAAATGTCGTGGCGAAGCTCGGCGTCCGTGCTGTTTGCAAATTGGCTGAATTTAGTTTATCAAGAAACGCCTTTTGTGCTAGGAAAATGAGAACGCTTTGCGATATTTGTGGCAAATCAAGCTTAAAATACCACAAAAGCAAAACAAATTTGGAATGAAATTTGCTTGCGAATTTGCAAAAATTTTAGCTTTAAAAAAGTAAAACAAAAAAAAGGTTTAAGCGATGACAAATGCTATAAATTTGCAGGGTTTTTACACGACATTTACACAAAGTGCCACAAAACAAAACGCTAGTCAAAGTGCTGATTTTCAAAATTCTTTAAGTGATTATCAAGCAAATATGGAAAAACTATGGCACAATAATGCGACTGATGAAGCCGACCTTAATATGCAAATTTATTCCAAAAGCCAAAGCATACTCGGCGAAGTGTCGCAAAGTCGCTACGAAAGGACGCTGAAATCTTTGCTTGCGAAAGTGCAAAATTTTATGCAGGGCATTCAAAAGGATAGCTTCGCTTATGATTTTGTAGATGACATTTATGGAAATGTTATATTTTGGGCTGAACCAGAAAAAGTTTTCATCAAAAATAACCGCACCAACCTACACGAAAAAGCTAATACACTCGCACTCGTGCAAGAAAGCAAAGATAAATTTTTGAGTGCTTTACATAATCAATCTCCAAGTATTAACCAAGATTTTGAAGAATTTAAAGAACGACTTTTAAATTATAAATCTTGTTTAGAAATGGTTCGCACTTCGTTTTTGCCGTTTTTTGCTGCCTTTAAAAGCGAATTTAGCGAAAGTGAAATGCAAGAAATCATCGATGAATTAGCAACCATTGGGGCGTATAATGACTACAAAGCCCACAACATAACCCTTGCAGACGGCTCTACTATCTCGTGGAGCTATGATAAAAATGGCAATATGCTTGTAAAAATCAACGAATTTGACATAAACACAGCCCTTGAAAACGCAGACAAGGCACTTACTGAAATGGAAAATTTTAAAATCTTGCTTGAAATGTTTAAACAAAGGGAGAATTTAAACGGCTTGGAGAGTGAGAATTTGCATTTAAATTCAAGTGAAAATTCAAATTTACAAACAAAATTTAATTTGATAAATTCAAACGCAAATTTAAGCAAAACAAATTCAAACGACAGCTTTTTGAAAGCCCTTTTAAACAGCGTTTCAAACGATGAAAATTTACTGAAAGATTTAAAAGTTTAAAAATAAAAGATAATTTAAGTTTGATTTAAGTTTATTTTGTTATAATGATGACATAAATTATTTCCAAAGGAGAAAAAATGAAAAGATTGCTTTTCGTTGTGGCTGGCTTACTTGTAAGTCTAAATTTAGCTTATGCTAATGATTTGTTGTTTAAAGCCTCAAATGGTGCTTTAAATCAAAACTCTGTCGGAGTTAAAAAGCTCACTGACAAGGAAATGGCGCAGGTTAAGGGCGGGCTAGAGCTTTCCTATTTTTTTGAACCAAATGGGCATTATGGCAGTGAGATTGGACTAATCGATAGAAATGGCAGAGTGCTTTCGTATTCTGTAAATTATATCGTAAGTTTGGAAGAGCACGAAGAGAAAAATCAAAAAATTGAAGGCTACGGACCGGGAACAGCAAGAACAAACTATTGGTTTTTTAAGAATCTTGCAGATGCTTCAAAAAATGAATATCCTGTGATATATATTAACTACAATGGTTCTACTGGAAATATAAGTGCGATATTCGGGGTATTAAATGTGGGAACAAAAGTTTTTAGAAGAGTGGATACTCCATTGTCTAACGCCATACTTTCTAGACACGGATATGACGCCGCTTATTATGCAATCAACAAAGATATGATTGATTATTTCAACATAAGGCGTTTTAGGTATAAATAATGATGAATGTTTTAAATGCGCAAAATCATCAAACAAATTCCGTTCAAAACAGCACCACTTCAAAGGGTGCTGTTTCTTTTAGTGAAAGATTTAATGAATTAGCAAAGGGCAAGAATTATGTGATATTTCTTAGTGGCGATTTTAAGGCAAGGGTGTCTCGTCAAGTTTCACAAACTTATAGTGTAAATGAAAAAATTTCGCAAGATAAATACGAAAAATCCGTTCAATTTATCATTAACAAAATGCAAGATATTTTAAATAAAATGAGTGAAGATAGCCAAACTTACGAACTAGCTAATAAGTTGTATGGTAATTTTTTACATAGGTTAAACCCAGAACCATTTGTTCTTTTGGAAACGGGGGTTAATCAATTTAAACTCACAGATATACAAGCACCAAGAAATGTTTTTGTAGAATTTCATAAAAATAAAAGTATTCAAGCATTGCAATCTAATGACTATAAGGCAAGTGATGAATTAGCAAAACTTAAAGATAGTATAGGACGATATGAAGCAAGTTTAAAACAAATAGCCGTTCAAGGTATGGAATTTTTTTCTACTTTTGAAAGTGAATTTAGCCAAAGTGAAATACAAGAAATCATTGCTGAACTAGCAACTATCAAAGCATATAATAACTATGAAGCCCATAACATCACGCTTTCGGACGGCTCGATTGTCTCGTGGGAGTATGATATAAACGGACAAATGGTAATAAAAATCAACGAATTTGATAAAAACACAGCCCTTAAAAATGCCGATATGTTGTTTGCTGAAATGGAAAATTTTAAAACTTTACTTGATATGTTTAAGCAAAAAGAAAATTTAAACAGCACAAATTTGAATTCAAATGAAAATTCAAATACAAATTTGAATTCCAACAAAACAAATTCAAATAAATTTAATTCAACCGACAACTTTTTAAAAGCCCTTTTAAACAGCGTTTCAAACGATGAAAATTTACTGAAAGATTTAAAAGTTTAAAAATAAAAGATAATTTAAGTTTGATTTAAGTTTATTTTGTTATAATGATGACATAAATTATTTCCAAAGGAGAAAAAATGAAAAGATTGCTTTTCGTTGTGGCTGGCTTACTTGTAAGTCTAAATTTAGCTTATGCTAATGATTTGTTGTTTAAAGCCTCAAATGGTGCTTTAAATCAAAACTCTGTCGGAGTTAAAAAACTTAATGATGATGAGCTAAAAGGCGTTGTGGGTGGGTATGCCGCACAAAATAGAATGGCTCCGTTTTTAGTCGGTGGAGGTTATTGGCTTGCAAGACAAGGGGCTATGTGGGGCGTAAGATATACGACTTGGGGCATTTTTAGCGAAAGACACCCTTTTAATTCGGGTGTTGGCTCAAAGGATTGGCGGTACTGATGCTTGAAAATCTAATAGCACAAATCATAGAGGGCATAGCAGGTTGCAAAGCTCGTAAAATGGGGCTTTTTTGCATAATGGCTGTGATGGCGTTAGCCTTTGTTTTGTGGCTGGTTTTCTCTCATCTTTATGGGTATTTGTGATGAAGTTTGGCACAAAATTTGCTTGAAATCTTGCAAAATCTTTAAAGTGAGGTTTCAAGCTATGCAAATTACTGACACCCTTTACGCAAACACTGCAACTTCAAAAAAAGTTTCATCGCAAAAATCTTATAAAGATTTATTAGGGCAAAAAAATGCCGAATTTGAAAGCCAAAATCCAGCGTGGTGGCAAAATTCAAAAGAAAATTCAAATTTACAAGCAAACTACACTATAAACACACCCAGAAAACAGGTAAGTTTTAGAGAAGGTGTAAGTTATGAATTCGAGTATCCACAAAATGCAAACACACCATTTTCAAATGCCGTAAGTGCCGCACAACCTGCTGTAAGCGAGAGTGAATACAATCAAGCTTTGAGTAGGATTAAGGACTTGATGGACGAGATAGTGTCTTTTGTTATCAGCGAGCAAGGCGCAGATAGCGAGCTTAGCTTTAATTTAGACCAAATGGACAAGCATTTTACCGCACAAATGGAAAGCAACTCCGTAAAACTTAATATGCTAAAAAGTCAAATCAAAAATTACAACGGCGATGACAAACTTATCATCAATACTATGCAAAGCTATTTCGCCTTTGGCGGACAGACTGCAACGCATTATATCGCTAAATTTTTTGACTATGCAAGCGACAAGATAGAAAATTTACCTGTGGCACAAATCGTGCAGGATTTAAGTATAGTTAAGGGGTATTGGGACAACAACACAGAGCAAGGTTTTGTCATTGAGGGCAAAAAATTAAGTTTAAGCCAAATTTTTAATGAAAAAACAAAGCGTTATCAAACCAAACTTAACATTGATAATATAGAATTCAGCGATATAAATTTTAACAGCACGAGCGACAAATTTGAAAGTAAAAAATTTGAAATTTTGCTTGGAATTTTTGAAAAAAGAGGAAAAACAAGCGTGCAAAATTCAAACGCAAATTTAAGCAACACAAATTCAAACGACAGCTTTTTGAAAGAGCTTTTAAAGAGTGTTTGAAAGGTGTTTAAATAGGAATTTGGAATGAAATTTGCTTGCAAATTTGCAAAAAATTCAGTTTCAAAAAAAGGTTTAAGTGATGACAAATGTCATAAATTTGCAAGGTTTTTACACGACATTTACACAAAGTGCCACAAAACAAAACGCTAGTCAAAGTGCTGATTTTCAAAATTCTTTAAGTGATTATCGAGCAAGGTATAATCGGTATTGATAAATTTTTGGGGTAAAAATGAAAGTTGATATTTATGTAAATCCTTTAAATTACACTTCTTTTAAGGGTAGTTACAAAACTTCATACACTCCAAAAGAAAGCAAGGAATTTGATTTTTTAGATACCGAAGAAAGAGCGTGGCAAAGTCAAAGCGTGCAGAGTGCTTTTACAATCACTGCTGCGCGAAAAGAAATGTTTAAGCAAGGGCAAATTCATCTTAATGAACAGCAACTTACTGCGTTGATAAATTTGCCCGTTTCTTACACCCCATTTACCAACGCTTTGGCTACGAAACAACCCGCTACAAGTGAAAAAGCTTATAATGAAGCGATGAGCCGTGTGATAAATTTGATGGACGAATTAGCAACTTTGGCGATAAACGAACAAGGCATAACAAGCGAGCTTGGCTACATACTTGCGGATACTTATTATGGTTTTAAAAATAGAGCTGATGAAAATTACGATAGACTGCAACTGCTTAAACAAGCCCTTAAAAACAACCAAAATACCAACAAAGACATTATCAAGGCTGTGGATACATATTTTGCCTTTGGTGCGCTGACGGCTCAAAGGGCGATAGGGCTTTTTGACTATATAAGCGATAAATTCGATGGCTTACCAACAGCGCAGATAATGCAGGATTTAAGCACCATAAAAGGCTGGTGGGACAACAATTCTAGGGAATGCTTAAAATTAGATGATGGCACGAAAGTGGGTTTTACACACGCCTTTGACAAAGACGGCAATATCACCAACACTACACTTGTTACGAGCTTGCCTAATGGAGTGCAAAGGAAATTTAACACAGCAAATTTAGATGATGAAAATTCGCAAATTTTGTTTGAAATGTTTAAGCAAAGGGAGAATTTAAGTGGCTTGGAGAGTGAGAATTTGCATTTAAATTCAAGTGAAAATTCAAATTTACAAGCAAAATTCAATTTGATAAATTCAAACGCAAATTCAAAGCAAAATTTAAATTTTAATGCGCTAAATTTGAGTGAGAATTTAATAGCAAATTTAAATGCAAATTCCACTCAACAAAGTGAAATTTCCACTCCAAACAGCACAAATTTAAGTTTGCAAAATTCAAATCATCGCTTTACAATGCTCGTAGAAAGTGAGAATGTAACGAGCATTATCAGTAGCCAAAGCGCAAATGGCGACACCATCATCGGTATGTGGAGTCCTATGATAAGAGAAAAAGGCGCACAAGAGACAAGCAGGTATTTGTCAAATTTAATCAACAGCAACAGCAAAGTTGCGCAAAAACCCAGCAAAGCAGAGTTTGAAAGGGCTGTGAAAAATATCTCTGCCTTAATGAACGAGCTTAAAAATTTCGTGCGTAGCGAGCAAGGATACAGCCAGCTGAGCGTGGATTTGCAGTATCTTGCGCCTGATGATTATGAGCGCACACTTTATGAAAGTATGCAAACAAGCTCTAATGATAGCTATGATAGCCTATGGATGGGAGCGCAAATCTTTTTTGATTTCTTAAATGACAAGGTAAGTGGCTTGCCAAAAGATGAGATAAACGCCTATATATCGACTATCCAAGCTTATCTTGTCGCTACAAAATTAAACGCAAACGAGTTAAAACTGACTCAAAACAGCTTAAATTTTAACAGCGAAAATTTAAAATTAAATTCAAACGACAGCCTTTTGAAAGAGCTTTTAAAGAATGTTTGAAAGGCATTAAATAGGAATTTGGAATGAAATTTGCTTGCAAATTTGCAAAAAATTTGGTTTCAAAAAAGCAAAACAAAAAGGTAGCAAGCGATGAATAGCATTTTTTCGGTGCAAAACAGCACGAACTCTATCTTGCAAAATGAGCGCATAAAAAAAGAGAAACAAAACGACAAAATGCAGTTTGCAAATGCGAGTTTTAGCACATTTGTCCGCAAGACGGACAACCTTGTGGCGAGTGCTTCTTTGGGCGAAAATTTGGCGAATTTAAACAAAACTTTTACCGCTCAAAACAGCGCATTTTCGGGCTTAAACACCTTTGCTTTGCATTTTGATACCAACAAACTGCCCCAAAACACAAAGGAATTTGAGCCTAGTGCCGAGCTTTTTGAGCGATTAGATGAGCTTATCGCCGAGTATGCTGGCTCAAAGGGCGAGTTAAAGGACGCTGAGGGCTTTTTGCTTGCGCTGATGAAAGAAATATCGCTTGACATAGACCAGCTTGGCTTTAAAAGTGATGAATTTAAGGCGCAGATTGAAAGCTACAAAAAGCAGCTTGACAAAAAAGAGAGCTTAAAAGCCGAGATTGTGGAGCTAGCGGGTGGGTATTTAAAGCTGGATACAAATCAAGTTAAGTTGGTTGAGAGCTTTTTGGAAAACATTGCAAAAAAGTTGCAAGAGTATCACGCCGCTTCAAGTGATAGCGCCTTGCGTAACTTTTTCGCCCCGCTAATGCCTTATCTTAACGATAGCGTGCAAGAAAATATCATCAAAGCCCTATATACCATAAATGATGAGTTTATAAACCCCCAAGCTTTCGAGCTTGGCGGCGGCAAAAGGCTGGTGTGGGAAGTCGATGGCGAAAAGATAAAATTCAGCATACTCAGCGATGAGGAATTGCGCGAACTTTTTGAAGAAATGCGCAAGTCAAAAACCTTTCAAGTCGTGGTAAATTCGTATCATCAAAGTAGAGCGGATTTTGGTGTAAATGCAAATTTGGGAGGAAATTTAAGCTCAAATTTTGACATAGATTCAAACAAAAAAGTGGGCTTAAATTTAGATGAAAAAATGGGCGCAAATTTAACTTTAAACGCATTCAATTTAAATAAAACTTTAAATTCAAACACATTAAATTCAAGCAAAATAAATTCAAAAGATAGCCTTTTAAAAGAGCTTTTAAAGAGTGTTTGAAAAGATGATGATAAATAAAATTTATTTAATTTAGCAAGGTTTTTAAATGCAGGTGAGCCTAAATAATATCGCTCAAAGCCTTTACACTAGGGCTTTCAACAACACAACAAAAAATAGCGTAAAAAAAGAGTATGAAAACATAGCGCAAAATTTCGCTCAAAACGCCTACACCATCACAGCCCCGCGAGTGGAAAAGGTTTTGCAAGAGGGCAAAATCGAGTCTCTTTATCCGCCCGTGTCGCAAACGCCTTTTTTAAGTGCTTTGAGCCAAAGGCAAGGCGCAGTGAGCGAAAGCGCCTACAACGAGGCTATCAAAAGGATAAGCGAGCTGATGAACGAGCTAAGTGCCTTTGTCGCCGCCCAGCAAGGCGATAGCGAGCTTGCTTACTTTTTAGACACGATGAGCGTGTTTTTTGCGGGGCAGACGAAATTTAACGATGAGAATTTAAATGCTATCAAAAATCAAATCAACGATTCAAAAAGCGATGACAAGGACATTATAAGCGCAATCAATGCTTATTTTACGCTTGGAGCAAGCACGGCTGAAAACGCGATAAGATTTTTTGACTATGCAAGCGATAAAATCAAAGGCTTGCCTGTGGCGGAGATAATGCAGGATTTAAGCACCATAAAAGGCTGGTGGGACAACAATTCTAGGGAGAATTTAAGTTTTGATGATGGCACAAAAGTGAGCCTAAAACGAGTGCTTGACAAAAATGGCAACGCCACGCAAATGCTTGAAATAATAAGCGCGGTTGTGGCTAACAATGTCAAATTTAACGAAACAAAATTTCAAAACGAAAATATAAAAACCTTGCTTGAAATGTTTAAACAAAGGGAGAATTTAAGCGGCTTGGATAGTGATTTAAATAGTAAAAATTTACACTCAAATTTAACAAATTTAAGTGAAAATTCAAAAGAAAATTCAAATTTACAAGCAAAAATAAATTTTATAAATTTAAACGCAAATCCAAAGCAAAATTTAAATTTTAATACGCTAAAATTGAGTGAAAATTTAAGCAAAACAAATTCAAAAGATAGCCTTTTAAAAGAGCTTTTAAAGGGTATTTAAAGACTTTTTGTTATCGTAAAATGCTCAATGCTTTGAACTTACCATTATAGGCAAACACAGGCGCGGCAAATTTCCTCACTAACTCATCATTGTAGTCGATAAAAGCGGCGTGGCAAGCCACGAAAAAGTGGCGTTTTACTGCTAAAATTCAGGTAAATTTCAAGCAAAGCCTTAAATTTTGCCTTGCTGAACCTTGTCATATTTATAACTTTCTCATACTGGTAATTTTTGCTATACCGATTTGTCTTGTTGTGCTGATAAATTTTGTCAAACTGAACTATTTGTGCCATAATGAAAGAGAGTTATGACACAAGAAATGCAGGTGCAGAGCCTTTTTGAAACAAATGATAGCGCACAAAGTGCCTTAAAATCAAACAACACTTCAAAGAGTATCCTAGATTTAGGGGCTAGCTCTACTAAAAGTGGCAAAATTTTTGGAAAAAATGACGAACGAATTTTAAGCCACGATTTGTGCCAAAATTCACAAAGCATTTTAGATTCGAGCCTAAAAGCAAATAATAATTTTCAAAACACTACAAATTCAAATCAAAATTTAAACAATACTACTCAAAACGCTTTAAATGCGAGTGATGAAACAAATGCTAATTTTGAAAATGCTTTAAATACGGATACTAAAAAGCCAAATAACGCTATTTATACTGAAAAAAGCGGGCTTGATTTAAGTGAAAATTCTCAAATACTTTTAAAATCAAACTTACATTCAAGTGATAAAGCTAAAAGTACCTTAACTTCGGCTCATATTTCACACAACACTATAAATACAAATGATAACAAGGACTTTGCGCCGAGTTTGAATGAAAATAACGCTTTAATTTCAAATGATGAATTTAATTATAATATAGATTTTAGCGATGAGTTGAAAATAAGAAAAGATAGAAACGCAAATTTTAAGCCGCTAGTGCAATATAACAAAGATAAATTTCAATTTTTAGTTTTTACAGATTTTACTACGCTTGATTTTAATCTTTTTATGTGTTTATGCTATATAGCAAATCAAAAAGGTAATTTAAAAATCAAAGTGAGTTTTAAAGATTTAGAATTTCTAATGGGTAAAAATGAAAAAAAAAAAAATAAAAAAAGGCTTTGTGAAAAATACAATAATTTTGCGGAAAAAGCTTCAAAGATTATTATTAAAATCGTTGAAAATAGGGGTATAAATACTTATACGGGTTTGTTTAATTTTATTAAAGTTTATGATAACGAAAAAATCATCATTATACAATTTAACGCTTTAATGGTGTCTGCTTTGAATAATTTTGTGAGCAATTATACTTGCTTTGAGCTTGGACGATACTGCGCACTTTCATCTAAATACTCTAAACAATTTTATATTTTATTAGCAAACAATCTTTATACCCAAAAATCCTTAAAAATTAAAAAAAATGAGCTGATTAGATATTTAAATTTGAATGCAAAATTTTACAACAAGTATAATCAAAAATTAAGCGAAAACATTTTAGATGTAATCAAAAGAGATATAAACGAACAGCAACTATTCAATAGAGAATTACAATATAAAAGAATCATCGGCAAAAATAATAAAACTTTGGGTTATGAGTTTATTTATGGGTGAAAAAGGGGAAAAGCACAATGTGTAAATTTGATACTAAAAAGGAGCAAAGATGAATTTTAGAAAAAATTTGTATTTTAGCTGTAAGCATTGCGGACGAGACAGCTATATAGATGATACTAAAATTGCTTTCGTGCTGTATCAAGCAAGCAAAATAAAAAATTGTAAATGCAGGTTTTAAAATGAAAATCATCAAAGGAGCTTAAATGCGTTTTTACAACCAAGAAAATTTACTTTTGCCATTAGATATGATTTTAGCAGAAAATGGCTATTCATACAAAAAAGAAAAATGCTCTCGCAATCATCTTGCAATGAAAAATGAAAACGATGATTTAATCGTTATCACAAGGGCAAGCAATGGGCATTATCTTTATTTTAATCCTATCGATGATAGAGATAAGGGCAACATTTATTCATTTTGTAAAAATCGTGGCATAAAACTTAATGATTTGCTTGACACTGACAAAAGTCTTGAAATCAAAGATTTAAAGCACAATATAAATCCGTCAAGCCTAAACAACAAAGCCATAGAAGCCTTAAATCATTACAAGGAATTAAAGGACTTAAATTTTGATAAACCAAATTTCTTTGACACTAAACGCTATATCGATGAGTTGAGCTTAGATAAAATAAAAACTTTGGAATTTATCTTAAATAATTAAGAAATTTGTGCTACAATGAGCCTAAATTTACCGAAAGGATACACAATGCGAAGTGTGAGAATAGTGCTAGATGAGGAAAAGATTTTGCGTGAGGGCAAATATAAGCTTGATGAGCTTTATGCTTACCTTGATGAGATAGCCCAAAAATCGAGGCTTACAAAGCAAGATAAATTTACCTATCTTTCAAGCGGTGATGAGAACGATTTGGGGCGTGTAGCCCTTTTTACCATTCATTATGCTACTGAAAATGAGGCGATTACACATAATGTCAAAGAGTGGTTTTGGCTTGATAACGGTGTGCCGTATATCAATGTCATCGACAAACTGAAACATAAAAGGGCAAGTGCTTAAAAAAATGGGAAAAAATCAAAAAGAGCCTAAAATTCGTTATGTGAATTTTGATTTATCGACAGAAGAGCTTAAAAAGCATTTTGGAAACAATACAGCAAAGGCTTATGAACAAATTAAAAGTTTTTTCTTGGAACACGAATTTGAACATAGGCAGTATTCAAGCTATATATCCAAAAATCCCCTAGACGACTTTGATTTTAATGAAATTTTAGAAGTATTTGCTTTAACGCATACTTGGATTAAAGATTGTTTGCAAGGTTTTGATATACTCAATGTTGAAAATACCGAAAAAATCAATGCTACCGAACAACTTCGCCAAATTGCCACCGATGAAGAATTAAGAAAACTGACAAAAATTCAAACCCTTACTCAAAGGCTTGATAGAGAAGTGATTTACTATGAAAAATCCAAAAATTCATTTACCAAAGACGCTAAAATACGCGTTGAAAACACAATCATCAGCTTATGCAATGAGCTAATGCAAAATGGCGAAATCATCAAAGACAAAAATTTAAAAACCTTTCAAGCAATCATTATCGAACGCAACGGCGGTAGAAAAATTTAGCCTTTTGTTTTTAGTGCTTTTGCAAGTTCTTTCTGCTATAAGATTGTCTTTTGATAAGCGTTATTTGTTTGATGAAGATAGTGGTCTTGGATTTTAAATGAATATACACCAAAAGAGCTTTAATGGAGTTTATGAAAAAATACGCCTATTTTAGATGATATTATAAAAATGATTAGTTTTGTAGCAACGACTTGTTTGATAGCTTGGGTAATTTATAATTATACGATATGAGTTTATCAGCCTTACAAGATAATGATACAACAAAACTTTTCGATAAAAGTAAGCTTATATACCCATAGAATGTGTTTTTTGGATAGTTTCGATGATTTTAAGGCTTTTTTCATCGATTTTCAAGCCCCGTTTTATCACGCTTTCATAGTCTTTAAGAATTTCATTTTGAAGCCTTTGTTTTGGCTCTGGGAGTAAAACGCTTTCTTTGTCTTGGTAGTAAGAAATTTTCTTGTTCAAATTATTGATATGAACGCAATTTTCGCACGCTAAAAGAATTTTATCATCAAGCCATTTTATATTTGGCGTTATAAAATTTTCTAGGCAATGCGTTGTTTTATCGTATTTAAATTTTTTTTATCACGCAAGTGCGCTCTAATCAAGCTCCCTTTGCTTTGGTATTAAAGCTGTGCAAATAAGTGAGATACAAGCAATAACGCCAAAATACACAAAAAAGCCCCATTCTATGCCAAGTGCTTTAAATTGCAAGGCTACATAATTCACGCTTCCGCCAAAAAGTCCCACACTTATCATACACCCAAGTCCAGCACCAAGTGCGCGAATTTGGGGTGGAAAAAGTGAGGTTTTAGAAATAGCTGCCACAGCTGTGTAAAAACTCAACATAAAACACATAAAACAAACTATAACAAAGAGCAAAAACTCATTTGACCCGCTTAATGCCACGCTTTTTAAAGCCATAAAAAGCGGATAAGTCCCTACAAGACAAAAACCAAGATAAATGAAGAGTGAAATTTTAAAGCCTATTTTATCGCTAATTGCGCCGATAAAGGGTATAGCCACGCACAGCACAAATAAAGAGCCTAGCATAATGTTATTGGCTAAGATTGTATCAACGCCGTTATTTATCATAAATACCTTAGGATAAACTGTGATTGCATAAAAGCCTATGGTGCAACCAGCCGTTACGCCTATTACTATTAAAAGGGCTTTGTAGGATTTAAAAAGGGCTTTAAAGCTCCCTCTATCAGCATAATTTTCAAGGACTTTATGAGAATTATCTTGTATAAAACTTCTAAAAAAGAGGCTTAAAACAGCCAAAACTCCGCCCACGAAAAATAAAATTCTCCAACCAAATTCTTGCATTTGTCTTTCATCTATAAACAAAAATAAAAGGCTAATGCTTGCAACCGCAAGAAGTTGTCCGCCGATTATGGTAACATATTGAAAGCTTGATACAAAGCCTCTTTTGCCTTGTGGGGCAATTTCTGTTAAATAAGCTGCAACTATACCAAATTCCCCGCCAACTGCTATGCCTTGAATAAGCCGCAAAAGCAGCAAAAACACCACAGCTATATCTCCAATTGCTTGTTTATCAGGTAAAAAGGCTATACCAAAAGAACCAAATGCCATAAAGATGATAGAAACTATCATCGCCTTTTTACGCCCCTTAATGTCAGCCATTTTGCCAAAAATAATGCTTCCAACAGGCAGCATTAAAAAGCCAGCCGCAAAGACACCAAAAATTTCAATTTGCGCAAAAAGTGTCGAAGTGGCATTAGAAAAATTATGAGCAAAATACACAGCCGCGAAACCATAAATATAAAAGTCAAACCATTCAACAAGATTGCCACTACTTGCAGCGATGACAGAGTGAATTTGAGCCTTTTTGCTTAGTGTGGTTGTTTGCATTTTTGTCCTTTTCGCTGAGAATTTTAGCCAAAAATTGTAAATTTATATTTGATAATTGCTAATTTAAATTCCACGCGCAAAATTTTTGCTCGTTTAGCGTTTGATTTAGCATTTAATTAAAAGCAAATTTAAATTCACAAAAAATTAGCCATTCAGCAAAAGCAGGCTAAACGCCATCACGCCCATTCCCACGAGCAAGCCGTAAAGGCAGTGGTGCGCCTTGCCGTAGAATTTTGCCGCAGGCAAAAGCTCATCAAAAGAAATATACACCATTATCCCCGCCACAAGCGCAAAAATCACCGCTAGCACGGTTTCGCTCATAAAGGGCAAAAGCGCCAAAGCACACACAAGCGCGCCCAAAGGCTCGCTAAGCCCTGAAAGCGTGGCATACACAAAGGCTTTTTTCTTGCTGCCTGTGGAGTGATAAATCGGCAAGGACACCATCATACCCTCTGGTATGTTGTGAATCATCACAGCCAAAGCTATCACAAGCCCGAAAGAAAAGTCGCTCAGCGTAGATATAAAGGTCGCAAAGCCCTCAGGGAAGTTGTGTAGGGCGATGATGATGGCAAGCAAAACACCCATTCTTTGCAGCTTTTTGGTGTGATATGGAGCTTTTTGCTCGCCCACAAGCTCAAATTTAAGCTCTTTGTAGGCGTTTTGTTCTTGCTTGTGCAAGTCGTTTGGTATGAGTTTATCCACAAAGGCTGAGAGTAAAATGCCTATAAAAAAGCACACCAAGCCCAAAATCTTGTCCCAAATGCCTAAATTTAGGCTAGAAAACCCATCAAAAGCCACAGGCAAAATCTCCATAAAAGAGATATAAATCATCATGCCCGCTGAAAAGCTAAGCCCTATGGATAGGACTTTTGGGCTGTCTTTTTTGAGAAAAAACACCGCCACAGCGCCGATACAGGTAGAAATCCCCGCAAGCAAGGACAACAAAAAGGCGATGAAAATTTGATAAGTGCTAAATTCCATTTGCTTTCTTTCGTTTGAAACTCATTTAAAGATAAAATGATAGCATAAATTTGGTGTTTTTTGTGGTGCTTTCATTTGTCTTTTTTTACTACAATACTTTTTTTGTAAGGAAAATTTATGTTTAAATCCTTTTTTATCACGGCAAAATGGGCGTTGTGGGCGTATGGCGGGCTTTTTTTACTGCTCTTTTTTCTCTACATACAAACAAGTCTAAATGTCGCTATAAACGAGTGGTATAAGGACTTTTACGACATTTTGCAAAAGCCAAAAATTCAAAGCAAAGCCGAGCAAAAAGCAAGGCAAGATGATGAAAACAAGGGGCAAATTCTAAGCCAAGATGAGTTTTTAAACGCCGTAAAAGCCCTAAATTTAGAGCTTTTAAACGATGACAATCAAAGCCTAAATTTCGCGCTCATTTACGCCAAAGCAAAAGAATTTGCCACGCAAAATTCAGCCCAAACTCAAAGTGCTACCAAAACACAAAATTCAGCCCCCAAAGAGCAAAGCAAAGCCCAAAATTCAGCCACGCACGAAAAGTCATTAAATTTAAACGCCACAAATTCAGCCCAAGCAAATCAAAACTTACATTTTCAAGCACTCGCCACGCAAAAAGGCATAAATTTAGACATTTTCATCGACACAGCCAAGCATTATGCCGCCGCAAAAGTAGCACAAGAAAAGCTTGATGTGGCGAATTTCCTTAATAAATTTTCGCTTTATTTTTACCAAAGCCTGCTCGAACACTTTTTTAATGCGCGCAGCATAAGCGGCGAAAACGCTTACAGCATAGGGATTTTTTACGCGATGATATGGGTTTTTCTTTGCATAGCCTTGCCTTATGTCTTAATAGCCACGATAAATGTGTATTTTGCGAGCATTTACGCACTCAAATGGCGCGAAGCGATGACTTTTGAGTATCTTGCCTTTTGGAAAGCAAAGGACGACAACATAGAAGGCAGCTCGCAGCGCATACAAGAGGACATTTACAACTTTTCTAAAATAGTCGAGAGCCTAGGGCTAGCCTTTATCCGCGCTTTGATGATACTTTTTGCCTTTATACCCATACTTTGGGCTTTAAGCGGGGTTATCGCCGCGCCACTTTTTGAGGGCATAGATGAAAATTCCATTTTCGCTCCGCTCAAACACATAGACGGGCTTTTGGTTTATGTCGCCCTTTTCATCAGTCTTGGCGGGCTTTTCATCTCGTGGTTTGTCGGCATAAAGCTACCCGGGCTTGAATACAACAACCAAAAAGCCGAAGCCGCCTTTCGCAAAGAGCTTGTTTTTGCGGAGGATAACAGGCGAGATTATGCCACGCGCGAAACGATGATAGAGCTTTTCACGGGACTTAAATTTAACTACAAAAGGCTTTTTTTGCACTATGGCTATTTTAACATTTGGCTTATTTTATTTGAGCAAATTATCGTCATAGTGCCGTTTCTCATAGTCGCTCCGTCTTTGTTTGCTGGTGCTATCGGGCTTGGCGTGGTGATGCAAATGAACAATGCCTTTGACCAAGTGCGTAGCTCGTTTAGCGTTTTTATCACAAATTGGACAAAAATCACAGAATTAAGAAGCATACACAAGCGTTTGCGTGAATTTGAGGAAAATATCGAGTATAGAAAAAGCCTAAAACGCTAGCTTTGAGCTTAATGCTGAAAAAGCCTTTTTGTAGCACTTTAAAGGAAAATGATAAAATTTTTAACAACCGTGCATTGTAGGCATACTTTTACTCCACAAAATGCCTACTTGGATAAGTGAGCTTTTAGGTGTGGCAAATCAAGGTGTAGGTATGGTGCATTACTCGCAAAACATTTTATGAAAAGTTAAAAATAAATAAATTTTCACTTGACACTGAAACTTTTTTATGTTATAATTTCGCCACTTTCTAGGGGGTCCTCGTCCCCCACCTTTAAAATTCGTGCTTTGTATCTAGCAATCTCTCATCAAAGCTAGCTAAAACATCATCTAAAAACGATATGATTTTATCGGGGGCAATAGCTATGTATAAAGGATTTTTACCGAGCATTATTTTAACATTTAATCGTGGGTAATTTCGATTTAGTTTATAAAGATTTTCAAAATGAAAAGCTCGGTTACGAACAATTCTTATAAGATGAAGCAAAGTTTCAGCCTTTTGTGTTAGCCGTAATTTTGAATGTCTTATTTTATTTTTATTGCCTTTGTAATATGCTCCAAAATTAAGCTTTATGATAAAATCTTTGTCAAAAATTTGTGTATGAATGCCATAAAAATCAGCTATTTTTACCCAAAAACCTAAATTTTGTTTTGAAATAATTTGATGTTTTTGTAGCGCAAGTATATCATCGCTTAATAAATCTTTGTGTGAATAAATCCACTTTACATTACTTTGGCTTAAAATTGTATCGATTTTATTGCGAATGATGACTTCTAAAAGCCCTATTTTAGGGCTAATCTTACCAACAAAATAAAAATTATCAAAATGCTCTTGTGGATTTTTATAGCTTTGCAATCTTTCTTTGGAAAAGAACTTTTGCAAATCTTTTTCGCTAAAATTTGGCATTGTTTAATTTGTCGATTTTAAACAACTCATATAATCTTGCATAATTGTTAGCAGTGGTTGTCCTTTGGACACTTCCGCCCCTTTAACGACAAAAGCCCTAGCAGTCAAAATCATAGAGTCTTTGTTCCCGCTAGTGTCTTGTGTCCCAAATATAACAATTTGACTTTCATTGTTAAGGCATTTTTGTAGAATTTCTCCTTTTGTTTCATAATTTGTAACCATTAAATCATAGCTCAAAATCTTATAATCAGGGTATTTTTCCTTTACCAAAGCCACAGCTTTCTTTTCAGCTTCGCTACCTGGCTTAAATTCATCGCCGCCCCCGCACGCACTCAAAAACAACCCAGCACCGATTAAGGCACTTGCTACGCCTACTTTTGCTACATTTGCAACACTATTTTTGGTAAGATTTTTCATCTTTTGTCCTTTAAACGCAAATTTTGTGTAATTATGCACTTTTTTAGTTAATGACAGGCAAAACGCAAAAATTTAAGTAAAATTTTCCAAACAAAAGAAAAAATTTATTGAAATTTTGCTAAACTAATAAGTTTAAAACTCATTTTAGCGAAAGGACAAAAATGGCTACGAACGAGAGTAGGCGAAGCTTTATAGGCTTTGCATTTGGCACAGTAGCTGCTGTGGGCGGTGTTTTATCGCTTGTGGCGGTGAAAAAGACCTGGGACCCACTGCCTAGTGTAAGGGCTGCGGGCTTTACCACGGTGGATTTGTCGGGTATGAACGAAGGCGAGTTGCGCACGATAGAATGGCGCAAAAAGCCTATTTTCATACTCAAAAAGAGCGCGGATATGCTCAAAGACCCAAAAAGAGAGCTTTCGATAGAAAACTCACCTTATGTCGTAATGATAGGGCTTTGCACGCATTTGGGCTGTATCCCGTCCTATGCCCCAAGCGAGGGAATGTTTAAGTGTGCTTGCCACGGCGGAGAATTCGACATTAACGGCAAAAACACCTTTGGACCGCCACCTAGACCGCTTGATATACCGCCTTTTAGGATAGATGGCACTAAACTCGTCCTTGGAGAAGAAGGACCTGAGTATAAAAAAATGATAGCGGAGGCGTAAAATGGCACAGATAAGAAAAGCAACAGGCTTTATCGATTGGCTAGACCAGCGTTTGGCTGTGAAAAAATTTATGAATGTAATGATGATAAAGTATTGGATACCAAAGCAAATCAACTTTCTTTGGGCTATGGGCGTGATTTTAACCACGCTTTTTGCGGTGCTTTTTGTAACGGGCTTACTGCTTGTGATGTATTACAAGCCAGATACGGCTTTGGCGTTTGATAGCGTCAATAAAACCATTATGCAAGAAGTCGAATACGGCTGGCTGTGGCGGCATTTGCACGGCGTTGCGGCATCAGTAACCTTTCTCATCATCTACATACATATGCTTACGGGCATTTACTATGGCTCTTATAAAAAGGGGCGCGAGATGATTTGGATAAGCGGAATGCTGCTCTTCGTGGCGTTTTCAGCCGAAGCGTTTAGCGGATATATGCTGCCTTGGGGACAGATGAGTTATTGGGCTGCGCAAGTTATCACTCAGCTTTTTGGCGGAATTCCATTTATCGGCGATGCGTTGGTGATTTGGATAAGGGGCGATTATGCGGTGAGCGACCCTACGCTTACTCGCTTTTTTATGCTGCATGTGTGCTTGCTGCCGATTTTGATTATGGCGATTATCGTGCTGCACTTTTATTCGCTGCGCGTGCCACATGTCAATAACGAGATAGCCGAAGAGCTTGATTTCGAGCTTGAAGCTAAAAAATACGAAGATGGCGACACCAAAGGCGCGAAGGTTATACCTTTTTGGCCCGGCTTTTTAAGCAAGGATTTTATGTATATTAGCTTGTTTATGATTTTTTTCATCTACCTTGTATGCTTTAAATTTAACTTTGCTATGGACCCCATCAACTTTGACCCTGCAAATGCGCTCAAAACCCCAGCGCACATTTACCCTGAATGGTATTTCTTGTGGAGCTATGAAGTTTTGCGTGGATTTTTCTTTGATGTGGCTGGTATCAAGGCGTTTGACATAGGTTTGGCTGCCTTTGGTATCGCTCAAATCATCTTTTTCTTTTTGCCTTGGCTTGACAGAAGCGATGTGGTAAAGCCTGCGCATCATCGCCCTGCGTTTTTCGTGTGGTTTTGGGTGCTGCTTGTGGATTTAATCGTGCTGACTATCTACGGCAAGCTGCCGCCGACAGGAATGAACGCTTGGGTAGGCTTTTACGCGTCCATCGTGTTTTTGCTACTCTTGCTCGTGGTGCTGCCTATCATTACGATTAAAGAGAGAAAAAAGGAGAGCAAATGAGAGAGTTGAAGATATTTTTCGTAGTCGCTGTATTTACAGCACTTGTGTATTGGGGCGTTGAACCTTATGCTCACTCTGTGATGAATCCCCATGTCGCGCCTGCAAATTTTGACTTTGCCAAAGAGGATATAGATTTTGCTAAAAGCACGCTTGCTGCAAAGCAAGAAGAGCTTGCTCTTGCAAATGAGGAGCTAAAAAAAGCAAAGAATTCCAAAGACAAAGAGCTGAAAATTCAAGCTGAAAACAAGCAAAAAGCCGCTGAGGCTGCTGTGGAGAGTGCAAAGGCAACCCTAGCTGCAAATCAAGCCTTGTGGGACAGAGTCAAAGAAATCGACTTTAAAGCGGGCAACGCTCAAAGTGGGGCTGAATTTTTCGCTACAAACTGCGTAGCCTGCCACAGCTTAAAGACGGCTGGACTTGAAGGGGCGATTCCTGACTCGTCTATTTACGGCGTGTTGCCACCTGATTTAAGCTCCACAGGCGCGCTTTATGATGAGAAATTCCTAGCCGCACTCATCTTAAATCCAGCACTTGCGCTCAAAGTAGAGCATAAATTCGGCGAGGCTTTCATAATGACAGCCTACAATGACGAGACAAGCGGCGAGGACGCCAGCGTTGCCAAGCAAGTAGTGAGCGCAAATATCGCTAATGTCATCGCTTATTTGAAAGAAGTCAGCAAGGACTACAAAAAGGCGTTTGAAAGCGAAGTGAAAGAGGAGCTAAAAGCCAAATACGCTAAAATGCAGGATTTAAGCCAAAGCGACAAGGCTAAATTTATGGAAAAGAACTTAGCCTTTGCAAAGGCAAAGAACGATTTTATCGAGGCTTGCGGGCGTTGCCACGATATGAAGTATGATGGTTTCAAGGCTTTATCGGCGATGAGTGATTTAAATGGCTATTTGGGTATGAATCCGCCTGATTTGTCGATGATGATACGCGCAAGAAGTGGCGAATACCTTAACAATTTCATCAACAACACCCAAAAAGTGCTTGCAGGCACGGCTATGCCACGAGTTGGACTTACGCAAAACGCCCAAGCTAGCGTCATCTCATATATGGAAATGGTTGGCGACAGCAAAAAAGACGAGCGCACGAGCGTGGGCATAGGCGTGATGATATTTTTCGCTATTTTGAGCGTTTTTGCGATTTTGTGGAAACGCAAGGTGTGGAGCGAACTGCACTAAATTTAGAGCAAGTTTTTGAATTTGTAGGCTTGCTTTTTGGAGTGAGTTGTTAAATTCTAAGCTTGCTTTGCGCTCAAAGGCTTTTAATTTGCGTGGATTGCTTGAATTCACGCAAATTTTTGAATTTTTGCTTGTGTGTTTGTAAAAATGAGAGAGTAGGTTTAAGAAGTTAAGAATTTTAAAAACAAAAGGATATGTGATGACAGATTCGCAGATTAAGGCAGAAAGTTTAAATTTAGACGAAATACTTGTCAATAAAGACAAATTTTACCAAATACCAAACTATCAGCGCCCGTATTCTTGGGATAAAGACAATATTGCTGATTTATTGGGAGATTTATCAAATTCTTTTATAGACAATAAAAACGAAGAGTATTTTTGTGGCTCGTTGGTTTTGGTTAAAAATGATAAAGACAAAAGATTTGATGTTATAGACGGACAACAAAGACTTACCACATTTACGATACTTGCGTGTATAATTAGAGATTTATATTTAAGTCAATTAGAACAAGAGGTGCAAGACTTAATCAAAGAATCTATTAGTGATAGATATGGAAAAAATGAAAAGTTAAAATTTTTAACCGATGAAACATTTCAAGCTGAATTTAAAAATACCTTTATATTAAATAAACTTAAATTTGAAGCCACTAAAAATATAGAAAAAGAATTTAAACATAATAGATATTTGCAAAACGCTTATTATATAAAAGATGAATTGAAAAATTTATTACAAGAGAATAAAATCAATATCAACGATTTTATCAAATGGCTATATGAAAAAGTTATCTTAACAGTAATTATTTGTCCTAATGAAGAAAGTGCTATAAGAATTTTTAATGTCTTAAATAATAGAGGAATGCCATTAAATCCAACGGATATACTTAAATCCGTGCTAATGCAAAAATTAGATAAAGAAGATAGAAAGGCATTTAAGGCGGAATGGCAGAGCATTAGTGGAAATTTGCAACAATTTAATTATTTGCTTGATGATATGTTGAATGCGTATTTATATTTTTTAACAGCTAAAAATCCTAAAAAGAGACTTGATGAGGAATTGCTAGCAACCGAAAAATTTAAAAAAGATAACGCTATCAAAGTAATAGCAGACATTAAGGCATTTTCAGAAATTTATATTGAATTGTTGCAAAATGAAACGAAAAATAAATATATTCATTGTTTAAAATATTTGCCAAATAAAATATATTGGATAAGCATTTTAGCAACAGCAAAATACCTTAAATATAGTGAATATAACGAATTAACTAAAATTATAACGGCGTATTATTACCAAAATTTTATCGCTGGATTAACTGCAAATCAATTCAAGCAAACTTCTTTTAATATCTTATCTTTGTTGAAGAAAAAGTCGAAATTAGAAGATATTAAAAAAGAGATAAAAGATAATCTTGAAAAGTATAAAACCACAAAAGATTATCAAGAACTTCTTGAAGAAGAAATCTATATTTATGGCTATAAATGGGTAAAACCTATTTTACTACTTGTGGAGTATTTTAGCTTTGATGAGGCTTCTTTTATAGAAATAAACAATAAATTACATTTAGAACACATTTTACCAAGAACTTTACCAAACAAAGAAAAATATCCTTTGGCATACAAGTATTGGCAAGAAAGATTTGATGAAGACGAATTAGAAGAATGGACTGATAGCTTGGCAAATTTAGTGCTATTAGGATTTAGAAAAAATATCCAAGCGCAAAATTATGATTTTCCAACCAAAAAAAGAAATTATAGTAAGAAAGACAATGTTGCTACAAGTTTTAGAACAACACAAATGGTTTTAAGAGAAAAAGAATGGAATATCAAAGCATTGAAAAGCAGAAAAAGAAAATTGATAAAAAAAATAAACGAAGTGATTGATATCTTTTAAATTTCAGCAAAAGAAAGTATGTTTAGGTAGATTCTCACATAAACAAACGCAAGAATCTACCTAAAATTTTAATACCTCTCAAACAACTCCCAAATTTTCTTGCTCTCATTTGTCTTTGTGAGTGCGAGCATCAGCAAAACACGGGCTTTTTGCGGGTTTAAATCCTGTGCGGAGATAAAGCCAAGCGCCTTGTCCTCATCGCCCACCGCGACAAAGCCTTGCTTCACGCGCGAGCTAACCACGACTTTTAAGCCCTTTGCAAGCAGTTCTTTCAGCACTTCTTTTTGCGCGGTGTGTATGCTGCCCGCCCCGCTTCCAGCCACGACTATGCCTTTCGTGCCGTTTTCAAAGAGTGCTTTTGCCGCAACGGCTGAGCCGTCATTTGAGTAAGTGTAGAGTATATCGACTTTTGGCAAGCTTTTGAGCTTTGAGACATCAAATTCAGCTTTTTTGGTGTGCGTCTTTAAATTCGCATTTTCAAAAAACACCTTGCCATCGACTATGTAACCAAGATTACCAAAATCAAAGGCGCTGACATTGAGCGTGTGCGTTTTTTGCGCATCTCTTGCGCCCAAAATCTTGTCATTCATCGCTATCATCACGCCCTTGCCTTTGGCGTTAGCATTTGCTGCTAGGGCTACGGCGTTGTAGAGATTTTTAGGACCATCAGCACTCATCGCTGTGGCAGGGCGCATAGCTCCCACAAGCACCACAGGCTTGTCGCTTTTGACGACTAAATTTAAGAAAAACGCCGTCTCCTCCATAGTGTCCGTGCCGTGCGTGATGACTATGCCATCGACTTTGCCAAGCAACTCGTTGCACCTTTTAGCGAGTTTTAGCCAAATCGCATCAGTCATATTTGAGCTATCGACATTTGCGATTTGCTCGCCCGTGATGTCAGCAAGCTCTTTAATCTCAGGCACGGCTTGTATCAACACCTCCACGCCCAAAACGCCCGCTGTGTAGCCTGTGGTCGCAAGCTTGCTGTCAGTGCTGCCTGCTATCGTGCCGCCTGTGGCTAAAATCGCCACCTTTGGCTTTGCCTGTGCCATACTTACTCCTATAAAAAGAGCCATTATACAAGGTAAAAGTTTCCTCATATTTAATCCTTTCAAAATAAATTTACATTTAATTATACATAAATTTTCATTAAATGTAGCTTAAAAATTTTAAATTTAGCGATATTGTGCTATACTTTCAAAATGAATGAAAAAATTGAGCTTTTATGCGGGCAAATTTTCGGGGCAAAACGCTTTGAGATTTTTAAATTTTTGTGCGAAAGAGCCGATGAAAACGGCTTTGTCTTCGTTACCATAGACGAGATGATGAAAGAACTTGACATTTCAAAGCCCACCGCCATCAATGCCTTTAAATTTTTGGAGCAAAAAAGGCTTTTCAAACGGCTTAAAAATGGCTTTTATGAGCTAAAACTAGGGGACAAAAATGAGACTTCATAATCCTTTGGATATGCACCTACACTTGCGAGACGGCGCGATGCTAAACCTTGTCGCGCCCTTTTCGGCAAGGGATTTTAAGGCTAGTGTCATAATGCCAAATTTAGTGCCGCCCCTTACGAGCAAAGAAGCCTTAAATGCCTACAAACAAAGGATTTTAAAGGCTTGTGAGAACGAAAATTTTACGCCTTTGATGACGCTTTTTTTTCAAAACTATGAGCGTAAATTTTTGGAGCAAATTCGCCCCAAAATCTTTGCCATCAAGCTCTATCCAGCGGGCATTACGACAAATTCAAGCTCAGGCGTTGCAAACTTTGACATAGCGCACTTAAAGCCCACTTTGCAGGCGATGAGCGACTTGCAAATCCCCTTGCTGATACACGGCGAGACGAACGACTTTGTGCTGGACAGAGAGCGTAAATTCGCGCCCATTTACGCCACACTTGCGCGCACTTTCCCAAAACTCGTCATTGTGATGGAGCATATCACCACCAAAGCCCTATGTGAGCTACTGCGCCAGCACGAAAATCTCTACGCCACCGCAACCTTGCACCATTTAATGCTCACCCTTGATGATGTCATCGGCGGCAAAATGCAGCCACACCTTTTTTGCAAGCCCATAGCAAAAAGGGTTGAGGACAAAGAAGCCTTGTGTGAGCTTGCTTTTAGCGGCTTTGAAAAGCTAATGTTTGGCTCAGACTCAGCCCCGCACCCACAAAGCGAAAAAGAGTGCTGCGGCTGTGCGGCTGGCATTTTCAGCGCACCTGTTGCCCTGTGCGTTTTAGCGCAGCTTTTTAGCGAGCATTCAAGCGAAGCAAATTTGCAAAAATTCATCAGCGATAACGCTGTAAATTTGCATAAATTTAGCTTTGATAGCGATAAATTCATCACTTTGACACAAAAAGAATGGTGCGTGCCACAAAACTACGGCAATGTCGTGCCATTTATGGCAGGCAAAACACTTAAATGGCAAGTGTCTGAGCGAATTTAGCCGAATTTATGCCACAAGCTCCAAAAATTCCCACAAACCTTCTGCCAAACCCCCAAAAAACCCAAGCCACACTCCAAAAAAATTCCACCTCAAAAACCACCACCCCCCCCCCAACAAGCTACACCACAATTTTTTTTTGTTTGTCATACTGGGCTTTCGCAAGAAAGCGAAGTATCCACAAATTTCAAAGTTTGTCTAAAATTCTCTGGATATTTCGCATTCGCTCAATATGACAAATGCTTTCGGCTACGCCTTGCAACCCGTTGGGTCGCCTTTTTGCAAAAGGCTCAAAATGACAAAGAAAAATAAAACTCAAATGACAACCCATTGCCTTTTTGATGAAAATAAGCTCACCGCTTAAAAAAGTTTTATCCCCAAAAAGCCTTTGGAATTTAGCAAAGAAACAAAAGCCGTTTTTATGGCTTTTGCGTGAGTAAATTTAAGGGCAAGTGGGGCAAATAAATTCGTGGTTTTTGTGAAATTTATGCAAAATTAAGCCCAAAAACGCAAAAATTCACTTTTTTGGGGTAAAATGTGGCTTAGTTTTGGCTCAAATCTTTGAATTTAAGCTCAATTTGCGGTCGTGGTGAAATGGCAGACACGCTACTTTCAGGCGGTAGTGAGCGCAAGCTCGTGCGAGTTCAAGTCTCGCCGACCGCACCAACTTCACAAGCAAAGGCAAATGATGAACGGGGCGGACATTTTTAAGTTTTTGTGTGGCTTAAAGCTTGAATTTAGCGAGTTTGACTGGCTGGAAAATCGGGGTTTAAGCGAGTTTGAGCTTTTAATCTCCGTGATTTTAACGCAAAATACAAGCTGGAACAATGTCTTAAAGGCATTAAATAATGTTAGGGTAGCGAAAATTCAAAGCCTTGAAACGCTCAACGCACTTGAAACGCAGCAAATAGCCACGCTCATCAAACCAAGTGGCTTTTACAACCAAAAGGCAAAGCGGCTCAAAGGCTTTGTGGGCGCGCTTTTGAATGAGTTTGGCAATATGAGCGAATTTAAGGCGCGAGTCAGCAGGCAGTGGCTTTTAAATGTCAAGGGGCTGGGCTTTGAGAGCGCGGACAGCATTTTAAACTACCTGTGTCAAAGGGAAATTCTCGTGGTAGATAGCTACACAAACCGCCTAGCAATTGCGCTTGGCTATGAATTTGAAAGCTATGATGAGTTAAGGGAGTTTTTTCAAAGCGGCATTGAAAGCGAACAAGAGGCTATAAATGCGTGCTTGGGTGAGTTTTTTAAGGACAGAAATACCATTTTTACGGACGAAAAAGGCGAAAATTCAAGCGCAAAGAGCAAAAATGCGAATTTAAACAGCACAAATTCAAGTCAAAATTTAGCCCTTTATGAGCTTTATCAAATCTTTCACGCCCAAATCATCGCCTTTGGCAAGGCTTATTTTAAGGGCAAAACCCTAAACGATGAGGGAAAGGCGCTTTTAAAAATGCTTTTACGCTAAAAAACAAATTTTGCTCGTTATTTTTGTAAATTTTGCTAAACATTAACGAAATCTTAAACTTCGTTGAGTAAAATTGCCCTTTGAATTCGTAGAATTTACATTTCATTTTGGAGCAGTATTTTGAGAACGAAACGAACACTTATGCAGCTTTTTGGCTTTTTAAGCACGCTTTTGCTGTGCTTTTTGCTCACAAGCAACTCTTACGCAAAGGCGCCTACAAAGCAAGATGAGCTAAACAAACGCTTGCAGGCTTTGGACAAATACACCAAAACCCTTGCGCTCATCGAGCAGTATTATGTCGAGGAGCAAAATATCACGGATTTAGTCGATAAATCCATCTCTGGCTTGCTTTCAAATTTGGATGCTCACTCATCTTTCCTTGATGAAAAGGGGCTTAGCGATATGAAAATGCAAACAAGCGGCGAGTTTGGTGGGCTTGGCATAACTGTGGGTATGAAAGATAGTGCGCTCACCGTCATCGCACCCATAGAAGGCACGCCTGCTGACAAGGCTGGCATAAAGTCTGGCGATGTGATTTTGCGTATCAACGGCGAGGCAACCTTAGGAATGAACCTAAATGACGCCGTTGATAAAATGCGAGGCAAGCCAAAGAGTGAAATCACCATAACTATCTTTCGCAAAGGCGCGCAAAAGCCCTTTGATTTGACGCTTAAACGCGACATTATCAAGGTAGAAAGCGTGTATGCGAAGATGATAGAAAAGGACGATATCCTTTACTTGCGCGTAACAACCTTTGACAAAAATGTCGCCGAGCAGGCGCGCAAAGCCATTAAGGCAAATCCAAAAGTAAAAGGCATAGTGCTTGACTTGCGAAACAACCCTGGTGGGCTACTTGACCAAGCCATTGAGCTTACAAATTTGTTTGTCGATAAAGGCATTATCGTCTCTCAAAAGGGTAAAATTCAAGCAGAAAACAAAAGCTACGAAGCCGCAAAGGGCAAAAAAGCCACAGATGCCACGCTAGTGGTGCTTGTAAATGGCGGAAGTGCGAGTGCAAGCGAAATCGTAAGCGGTGCTTTGCAGGATTTAAAGCGCGCCCTTATCGTGGGCGAAAAAACCTTTGGCAAGGGCAGCGTGCAAAGCATAGTGCCTATCAGCAAAAACGAAGCCTTGCGCCTTACCATAGCAAGATATTACTTGCCAAGTGGCAAAACCATACAGGCTGTGGGTTTAGAGCCAGACATAGAAGTAGCAGCGGGCAAAATCACTTCGCAAGATGAGAGTTTTTCTATCAAAGAAAGCGACTTAAAACAGCACTTGCAAGGCGAGCTTGAAAAGATAGGCGCTGAAAAAAAGGCGAGCAAAAATGAGAGCAAAGAGGATAAAAATATCATTACAAGCAAGCAAATCAACGATGACGCGCAGCTCAAAGCTGCCGTTGATGCGGTGAAAATCTTAAATATCCAAAGGGGGAGTGCAAAATGAAAAAGGCACAAATTTACGAGGGCAAGGGCAAAAGGCTTTTTGCCACTGACAAAAAAGACGAGCTAATCAGCGAGTTTAAGGACGATTTAACCGCCTTTAATGCCGAAAAAAAGGGCAGCGAAAAGGGCAAGGGCGCGCTAAATTGCAAAATCTCAACCGAGCTTTTTCACTTGCTTGAAAAAGAGGGCATTAAAACGCACTTAATCAAAGTGTTAAGCGACAACGCTCAGCTTGTCAAAAAATGCGAGATTATTCCCATCGAAATCATCGTCCGCAATGTCGCCACAGGCTCGCTCACAAAGCGACTTGGCATAAAAGAAGGCACACCGCTTAAATTCGCCTTAGTGGAGTTTTGCCTAAAAGATGATGCTTTGGGCGACCCTTTCATCAACGATGAGCATTGCGTGCTTTTAAATTTAGTGCGACAAGAAAGAGATATTAAAAAAATCAAAAAAATCGCCCGCAAAATCAACGCCATTTTGCTTGACTTTTTTGCCCGCAAGAAACTGCGCTTGATTGACTTTAAAATCGAGCTTGGCTACGACAAAAAGGGCAAGATTTTGCTTGCCGATGAGATAACGCCAGATAGCTGCCGTTTTTGGGACAAAGACACAGGCGAAAAGCTCGACAAAGACCGCTTTCGTCAAGACTTGGGCGAGGGCGCAAACAAGGGCAAGGTAAAAATGGCTTATGAGGAAGTGTTAAGGCGAATTTTAAGCTAAATTTAAAGCGAGTTTGAAATTGCCCTAAATTTAAAGCTCAATGAGCCTAAATTTAAAGGCAAATTCAGGCTCAAAGGCTTTAAAAGCAAAAAAAGGATTTGTGATGAAAATTGCTGTAAATATCTCTTTAAAAAATGGCGTTTTAGACCCGCAAGCAAAGGCGATAGAAAAGGCTTTGCACTCTTTAAATTTTAATGCTGTGAAAAATGTCAAAATGAGCAAGCAAATCATTTTAGAGCTTGATTTAAACGATGAAGCAAAGGCAAACGAGCTTGCAAAGCAAATGTGCGATGAGTTGCTTGTGAATTCGGTTATTGAAGATTACACCTTATCGAGCGTGCGATGAAAGTGGCGATTATCCGTTTTTTAGGGACAAACTGCGAATTTGACACGGCTTATGCCTTTGAGAAAATCGGCATAAAAGCTGATATAGTGTGGCACGAAGAGGCTGAATTTAAGGCTGATTTAGTGGTGTTGCCGGGCGGTTTTTCGTATGGGGATTATTTAAGAAGCGGAGCCATAGCAAAATTCGCAAAGGCTATGCGTGGCGTTTTGGCTCACGCTCAAAAAGGCGGCTTTGTGCTTGGCATTTGCAACGGCTTTCAAATGCTTTTAGAGCTTGGACTTTTAAAAGGCGCGATGAAACACAACGAAAATTTAAGTTTTATCTCCAAAAACCAGCTCCTAAAAGTCGTCTCAAACGACAACGCCTTGTGTAAAAATTTCGCTCAAAATGAGCTTATTTCTTTGCCTATCGCACACGGAGAGGGGAATTTTTTCGCAAATGAGAGCGATTTAAAATACTTGCAAGATAAAGACTTAATCACGCTTAAATATGAGGGCAACCCAAACGGCTCGCTTGATGATATAGCAGGCATTTGCGATGAAAAAAAGCGCATTTTTGGGCTGATGCCTCACCCAGAAAGAGCCTGTGAGCAGCTTTTGGGAAGTGAAGTGGGACTAAAAATGTTAAAGGGTTTTGTATGAAAAAATTATTTGTATCCTTGCTTTTGTCGGCTTTGGCTTTAAGTGTGAGTTATGGCGAGCTTGATGAAAAGGGCAAAAGAGTTTATGAAAATATCGCTGAAAGCGATGAAAGGGGCGATTACACGCAAAACATTTTAGACCCCTTTGTCGCCACCAGCTCTTTGGTGCTTGATGCTAAGCCTTACAAAGGCGAATACTTCGTAGGCGAGGTGTTTAGCGTAGAACTCATAGCAAAAACTACCGAAAAAACGGACTTTGAATTTGAGCTGTCCTTTAACAAAAACGACTCACTTGCCTTTTTAAACCCAAACCCAAAATGGCAAAGAAACGGCGATGAGTATAGCACCACGCTTTTTTTTGAAGCAAACAATGTCAATGCCGAGCTAGCCCAAATCATAGTGAGCTTAAAGCGCAACAAAATCGCCTTTCAACAAGCCAGCCTTAACATAAACCCCTTGCAATTTAAGCGTGTTGAAGGCGGCAAAAACTACGCTCATTTAGCAGCGCAAGAGCTTGAAGTGCGGCATTTTAAGAGTGATTTTTTTGATGATAAAAATTTAGTGATGATTGTCGAGCTTTGGGCAAAGGGCGCGAATTTAAAGAATTTCAAGCTCAACAACGAAAAAATTATCCAGCAAAGAGTCGATGGGTTGCGCGGAGATTTTAACGAATCAAGCGCCTTTTACTCAGCTGTTTTTCCGCCAAATGTGAGCCAAATCAGCTTTTCATACTTTAACACCACTACGCAAAAACTTGAAAGCGTGAGTTTAAAAGTAGAAGTAAGCGATGAAAAAATCAGCACGCAAACGGATTTAAACCCGCAAGATAATAGCCTTGACTTTTACAAACGCTTGTTTTTGTGGGTGATTGCGTTCATTTGTGGCGTGCTTTTCGTGGTAAAAAGGCATTATGCCTTTTTAATCGCCGCTTTCATCGCCTTTTTGATGAGCTTTTTAGTGGGCGAGTCAAACGACACGCAAAAGGGCATTTTAAAGGCAAATTCAAAGGCGACCTTGCTACCAACCGCGCAATCAACGCATTTTTACACGAGCGAAAGAGACGAAGAAGTTGAAATTTTAGGCGAGAGAAAGAATTTCATCAAGGTGCTGTTAAATGACGGCAAGATAGGCTGGGTGAGCCGTGAAGCTGTGCAAAAGGATTAGAGCCACGCTTTATTGCGTGTTTTTCATCGCTAGCGTGCTTTTTGTCATCGCTTGCTTTGGCTTTACGAACGACCAAGGGCAAATCTGGCGCATTCGCAAGCGTTGGGCGCGCTTGCAGCTTTTTGTTACGGGCATAAAGGTGGATTTTCAAGGCGCATTTGATGAAAACGCCACGATGATTTTGATGAATCATCAAAGTATGCTTGATATCATCGCCCTTGAAGCCTTTTATCCTAAAAATCTCGCGTGGATAGCCAAAAAAGAGATACAAGAACTGCCCATCTTCAAATACACGATGACAAAGCCGCAACTTTTGTGCGTGGATAGAAAAAACCCCCGCTCGCTTTTAAAACTCTTGCGCGAAGCCAAAGAACGCTTGTCGCAAGGGCGTCCGCTGGCGATTTTCCCCGATGGCACGCGCAGCAAGGACGGCAAAATCCCTAAATTCCAAGTAGGCGCAAAGGTGCTAGCCGATAAACTCGCCCTCAAAGTGCAGCCCTTACTCATCGTAAATTCAGCCACTTTACTTGACAGCAAGGCTTTCACGCTGAGTAGTGGCACGCTAAAAATCATCTGTTTGGATTTGGTGGATTTAAGAGATGAAAAATGGCTTGAAAAAACCCACGATTTGATGCAAAAAAGACTTGATGAAGAGCGAGCAAAATGCTAAAAAGCCACATTTACCGCGCTTAAACGCTGCTTAAACACTTATATCAAATTGTCTATCTCTTAAATTTATCGTGTCGCCTATGGTGCTGATGCTTGTTGAGTAGGTGTCTAAAAAGGTGTTATAAAGCTCATCGACAATTTTGCTTAAATTTTCATAATCAAGCCCGCCTGTGTCTTTGCTTGAAAGCCCCAAAAATTCAGCACTTCTTTGCTGAAAACTTTCTTTAAATTCAGCGTAAAAATTTTCAAATTTTTCTTGGTTGAATTCAAGGTAAGTGTTATCAAATTCGTCCTTTTTTTCGTCAAAAATTTTGTCCCTCAAATGCCATTTTAAAATCGCTTGCTCGTTACCGTTTAAATCATCAAATTCCACTCCGCTAGCGAGTTTGTCAAGGGATTGTTTTACCCACATATCGCTTGTTTTTGTGTTGTTGAGTATGATACCATCTGGGTTGTTTAAGCCTTTTTGAGCGTTGAGTTTTTTAAAATTTACGGCTGCAAAAGCCATTTCAGCCGCGTTAAAAAGGTCTCCGCGCGCCCTTGTCGTCTCAGCTTGCAACCTTTCTCCGCCCATTTCGTTGTAAGTGAGTTTGCCGTCTAAATTCTTGTCCTTTTTAATCATCTTGTCAAGTTCTATGCCTATGGTTTTTGAGCCAAAATCCCCTTGCAAGCTCGTTGCCGTCTCTTTGAAAGCCTTGTTTTCGTTAAATGGCGTGGTAAAATCGCCGTCAAGTTTTATATAAGATTCTACAAAACTCAGATTTGAAATCTCGCCCGTGTCCGTGTTTTCTAGGGTTTGAGCTATGAAGTCTGAGCGCACATTTTTAAGCTCGCTTTCGCTAAAAAAGCCGTCCGCATTTTTATCCGCTTTCAAATAGCCCCTTGTGTAAGCAATGTCCGCATACCAGCCCGCGACAAAGTTTTCCGCCTTGCCGCTTAAAATGTATGAGCCATCGGCTCACTTTTTCAAATCATCGCTGCCAAATTCACGCCCCAAAGCCGACAAGCTCTCTCCGCTTAACGCGCTTCTTGTGAGCTTGCGCGTGATAGGGTCGCGAAAGTAAATAGTCGTCATTCCAGCCTCAGCGCGCCGCACCTCATCGCTTATGCGCGCGTTAAAGACTTTTTCATACTCTTTTTTCTCGCTCGCGCTTGCTTCGTTGTTGCTTTGGCGTTCTATTTTGTGGCTGTTTGCAGATGAATTTTGGCTTTGAGTAAGGATTTTGGGCTTTGCGTTTAGGTTAAATTCAAAGCGTTTAAACACGGTAGCACCTGTGAAATTGAGCGCACTTAAATTCATCTTTCATTCCTTTAAAAAATGTCCCTAGTAAATCGGCAAAAATTTGTTTTATTTTAGCGGGCTAAAATTTGGGTGCTTGCTTGTGCTTGAAAATACCAAGCACGATGATTTCATCTTTTGCGATGAGATATGGTGCGACATAGCCCTTAAAAACGAAATCTCTCACACGCTCATCATCGCTATAAAAGGATTTTCGACACCGATAAGGCATAAATTTAAGTTTATCAAGGCTTTCAAAAAGGTTTTTTTCAAATTCATCGGCATTTTGTGGGTTGTTTTGGGCGATAAAATCCAAAATCAGCCTTAAATTTAGAATAAAATTCTTATGAAATTTTATCTTCATATTTGGCGCTGTCATCTTGTTTCACAAGCATTTTTGTTTCATCAAGGCTGTAAATTTCGGCTTTTTTGTCCTTGATTTCTTGTAAAGTGCTGGTGATTTGGGATTTTACTTCATCAAAACTCAAATCAACTCTTTCATCAAATTCCATTTTTGCTCCTTGTTTTGAGATTATAACAATTTTATTTTAATGTGAGATAAAAAATCTAAATTTGTTAGCAAAACATTAAAATTCACATTTTAAAATTCAAGCAAAAATTCACACAAAAGGACAGCAAAATGCAGTTTAAAACCGAAGTGAGCCAGCTTTTGCAACTGATGATTCACTCTTTATACTCAAACAAAGAGATTTTTTTGCGCGAACTCATCTCAAATTCAAGCGATGCGCTCGATAAACTCAGCTTTTTAAGCGTGAGCGATGATGCTTACAAAAAGCTTAAATTTGAGCCGCGCATAGACATAAAATTTGACGAAAAGGCTAAAACGCTCATCATCAGCGACAACGGCATCGGTATGGACAAAGAGGACTTGAAAAACAACCTTGGCACTATCGCTAAAAGCGGCACGAAAAGTTTTTTGGAGAGTTTGAGTGGGGACGCGAAAAAGGACAGCCAGCTCATCGGGCAGTTTGGCGTGGGCTTTTACTCGGCTTTTATGGTGGCGAGTAAGGTTGAGGTTTTAAGCCGTAAGGCACTTGATGAAAACGCTTATTTATGGACTTCTGATACAAGTGGTTATGAAATAAAAGACGCAAAAAAGGACACACAAGGCACGCAAATCACCTTGCATTTAAAGGACGAGGAGTTTTTAAATGCTTACCGTATCGAAAACATAGTGAGCAAATACTCAAACCACATTCAATTTCCTATCTTTTTGGAAAAAACGCAAAATCTGCCTTTGAGCGAAGAGGACAAAAAGGCAAACAAAGAGCCAAAAAGCGAGGTGAAAATAGAGCAAATCAACGCCGCTACCGCACTTTGGAGACAAAACAAGGCTAAAATCAAGCCTGATGATTATGAGAAATTTTACGAGCAAAATTTCCACGACAACGAAAAACCACTGCTTTACATTCACACCAAAAGCGAGGGTAAATTTGAGTATAACACGCTTTTTTTCGTGCCAAGCCGTGCGCCTTTTGATTTGTTTCGTGTGGATTATCAAAGTGGCTTGAAACTTTATGTCAAGCGGGTTTTCATCAGCGATGATGATAAGGAGCTTTTGCCTACTTATTTGCGTTTTGTGCGTGGAATCATCGATGTGGAGGACTTGCCCTTAAATGTAAGCCGTGAAATTTTGCAAGAAAACACCATTTTACGCGCGGTAAAAGAGGCAAGCGTAAAGAAAATTTTAAGCGAGCTGACTAAGCTCAAAGAAAAGGACAAGGACAAATATGCTGAATTTTTCAAGCTTTTTGGCAAGGTTTTAAAAGAGGGGCTTTATGGCTGGGGCGCAGAAAAAGAGAGTTTGCTCAAACTTATGCTTTTTAAAAGCTCTAAAAATGGGGATTTAAACTCTTTAAGCGAATACAAAGAGCGAGCAAAAGGGGAACAAAAAGAGATTTTTTATATCACAGGCAGCAACGAGGCACTTTTGAGAAACTCACCCTTACTTGAAAGCTACAAGGCAAAGGACATTGAAGTCTTGCTTTTTGATGATGAGATAGACACGCTGATTGCGCCAAGTTTAGGCGAATTTGAGGGGCTAAAATTCACAGCGATAAATCAAATAGAAAGCAAGGACGAGTTGAGTGAGGACGAGAAAAAAGCCTTTGCACCGCTTTTAGCTAAATTTAAAGAGCTTTTAAAGGACGAGGTTGAGGATGTGCGCGCTACTTCAAGGCTAGGAGATAGCGTAGGTTGCATAGTTTATGACAAAAACAAGCCAGATTTTGCGATGCAGCAGCTCTTAAAGCAAATGGGACAAGAACAAAAGGTGTTGCCGATTTTGGAGCTAAACCCCAAACACGAAGTTTTTGCAAAGCTTAAAAGCAACGAAACCTTTACGCCAGACATAGCTCAAATCGTGCTAGGTATGGCAAAGCTGAGCGAGGGCATAGGCATAGACGAGCCAAGTGCCTTTAACAAGGCTTTAAACAAAATCATCATCAAGGCTTTGGACTAAATTTAGGGGCGTGGCGATGAGTTTTTATCTTTTGATGGCGGCTTTATCTTTTTTAGCCCTTTATTTTGCGGTGAAAAAACTCACCTTAAATATCGATGAAAAGGCACTTTTAGAGCCTGTGAAAGCAGGCGTTTATCCTGAATTTTGCGAGATTATCAACGATAAAATTCAAGCCTTTAAAAAAGAAATTCAAAGCTTTGAAAACGCCTTGCTTGACAATGACAAAAAAAGCGAGGCGCTCGAAAAACTCGGGGATTTGTCGCGCAAACTCACCTTTATCCAAACGATGAATTTAAGCAAAAAAAGCGACAGCATTTGGCAAAGTGAGCTTTTTGGCTTTTTGAGCGAATTTGAGGGCGTGATAAATGCTTATTTTAAGGACGGCGAACGCAAAAGCGACAAGCTAAGAAACGAGCTTTTGAGTGAATTTGAGCGTTTGCAAAAAGGCGTTTAAGCAAAATTTGCAAACGCCCCATAAAAAGCGTAAAAGTAAAAATTTATAAACGCCCGCAAAAGGCGCAAAAGTAAAAAATTTTAAATACCCATAAAAAGGCTATTTAAAACTCTTTTCCAGCACCTTGTCGATGAGTCCATACTCTTTGGCTTCATTTGCGCTCATAAAAAAGTCTCTGTCGGTGTCTTTGGCGATTTTAGCGAGCTTTTGCCCTGTGTTTTGGGACAAAATTTGATTTAAAATCTCTTTCATTCGCAAGATTTCTTTGGCTTGAATTTCTATGTCCGTTGCCTGTCCGCGCGCTCCGCCAAGTGGCTGGTGTATCATAATGCGTGAATTTGGCAGGGCAAAACGCTTGCCCTTTTCGCCACAGCTCAACAAAAAAGCGCCCATCGAAGCAGCCTGCCCGATGCAAATCGTGCAAACGCTTGGTTTTATGTAGTTCATCGTGTCATAAATGCTAAAACCGCTTGTTATCACGCCACCGGGCGAGTTGATATAAAGATAAATGTCCTTGTCAGGGTCCTCAGCCTCCAAAAAAAGCAGTTGAGCCACTATACTTGCGGCAAGTTCATCGTGGATTTCTCCGCTTAACATTACAATGCGGTCTTTTAAAAGCCGTGAGTAAATGTCATAACTGCGTTCTCCGCGGCTTGTTTTTTCGATGACATAAGGGATATACATTAGTTTTGTCCTTTTTTGCTTGAATTTTTGGCTTTTGCGCTTGAATTTACAGCTTTTTGGCTAGTTTTTGGGCTTTTTTCGCCTGCGTTACTTGAATTTTCGCTTTTTTCGCTAGCACTTTTTGCTTTTGGGGCTGAATCTTCGTCCTTTTTTGGCGCGAAAATGTCATTAAACAGCTTGCTTTCAATCAACGACATTTTAATAGCGGGCAAAATGCCTTGCTGCTGATAGCTTTCAAGCAAGGCTTTGGGGTCTTGGTTGTAGCGATAAGCCTCAAAATAAACCGCCTGCACGACTTCATTGTCGCTTACGCTCACTCCACGCAAACGCGCCAGCTCATCGACAACAAAGGTGAATTTCACGCTTTTTTGCGCCTCGCTTCTAAAACTCTCGCGCTTTTTTTGGTATTTGTCGCTATCGCCTCTTATCTCATCAAGTTCTTTTTGGCTAAAACCGCTCCACGCGTTGCGAAACTGCACATCAATTTCTTGCTCGACAACCCCGCGCGGCAAGTCAAAGTCAAATTTTTTCAGCAAAGCCTCGCCGAATTTCTCTTTTAAATCCTCGTTGATGAGCTTGAAAAGTTTTTCGTTTTCGATTTGCTCGCTTATTTTTTCATCAAGTAGCTTTTCGCTTGGGGCGTTTTCATTAGGCAGGATTTGCTTTAAAATTTCAGCATTTAGCTCGGGGATTTTAAGCTCTTTTATCTCGTGCAGTTTTATCTTAAAAACCGCCTCTTTGCCCGCTAAATTCGCCGCGCCGTAATCTTTGGGGAAAGTTACTTTTATGTCCTTGTTTTCGCCCTCTTTCATACCTACCATAGCGTCCTCAAAGCCGGGTATAAAACGCCCGCTGCCTATTTCAAGCGTGAAATTTTCAGCCTTACCGCCCTCAAACGCCACGCCATCAACAAAGCCCTCAAAGTCAAATTTAGCAAAATCGCCCTTTTTCAAAGCCCGCTTGCTCTTTATAGGCTCGGTTGTGGCAAGGCTTTTTAAAAGCTCTTTTTTCTTTTCGTCAAGCTCTTTTTTCTCAGCCTTTGGTGCGCTGAATTTGGGGATTAAAGCCTCATAGCCCTTTAAATCAACCTGTGGCTTAAAGCTCAAAACAAGCTGAGTCTCTATGCCGCTGTCTTTGCGCTCAAATTTTTCAAAATAAGGCTCAGCCACTAGCTCTTTGCCGTCCTTTTTCAACTCTTTTAACGCCTCATCAACGGCGTTTTTGAGCAAATTTTGCTCCGCATCTTTGCTAAGCTCTTTCTCATAACGCTTCATCACAGCACTTGCTGGCACTTTGCCCGGGCGAAAGCCGTCCATTTTGATACTTTTGCTCGCTTTTTGAGCCAAAGCCTTTATCTCATCGTCTATCTTTTGGCGCGGTATATTCACGCTTGCAACGGCATTAACCTTGTCTTCAAATTTAGCTTTTACTTGCATAAAATTTGTCCTTAAAGTGAAATTTATGATGAAACTATACCAAAATTTCTTTATGATTTGCGAAAAAATTCTTTATTTGTGCTAAAATTTATCGTTATTTTTGAAAATGCGTGAATTTAAGGACAAAAATGAAAGAAAAATGCGAAAACGCCGTGCGTGATATGCTTGAATTTATGGGCGAAAACCCAAAGCGAGCTGGGCTTTTAGACACACCAAAGCGCGTGCGAAAGAGCCTTGAATTCCTTACAAGTGGCTACGCGCAAAGCGTCAAGGACATTTTAAACGGCGCACTTTTTGACAGCTCAAACAACGAAATGGTTTTGGTGCGCGACATTGAATTTTACAGCCTTTGCGAGCATCATTTGCTGCCCTTTTTTGGGCGCGTGCATTGTGCTTATATCCCTGATAAAAAAGTCGTTGGGCTTTCTAAAATCCCGCGCCTTGTGGATATGTTTGCAAGGCGTTTGCAAATCCAAGAGCAGCTTACCGAGCAAATCGCCGATGCTTTAAGCACGCACATAGGCGCAAAGGGCGTTGGTGTCGTCATCGAAGCAAGGCATTTTTGTATGCAAATGCGCGGAGTGCAAAAGGCAAACGCCACGACAACGACTTCTGCGCTTCGTGGGTTTTTTTTAAAAGACGAAAAAACAAGAAAAGAATTCTTTGCCCTCATCAACGCGGCAAAGCAAGTGAGATTTTAGGGGAGATTATGGGACTTGAAAAACTGCGCTCAAAGCTTGGCAAAGAAAATTTAAGCTCTACCTTTGGGGAGATAACTAAAATTTCAGCCACAAGCGTGGAAGTGCGTGGGCTTCAAACGGGCGTGGGCGATATAGTGCGCCTTGTGTCAAACAAAAGCGGTTTAGAAAGCTTAGCTATGGTAGTTGAGATAAAAAACAACCTCAGCTATCTCAGTCCTTTCAGCTTTATCGAAGGCTTTAAAGTGGGAGATAAAGCTTTTATGAGCGATGCGGGTATGCAAATCGGCGTGAGTAACGAGCTTTTAGGGCGTGTGGTCGACCCCTTTATGAACCCAAAAGATGGCAAAGGCGCTATCGCTGCAACGCATTTCGTGCCTATAATGAAAACGCCTATTGACGCGATGAAAAGGGGTTTAATCGAAGAAATTTTTCCTGTGGGCGTAAAGAGCATTGATGGACTACTAACCTGCGGTGTGGGGCAGAAAATGGGGATTTTCGCTGGTTCTGGTGTGGGCAAATCCACGCTAATGGGAATGATAGTTAAAAATTCAAAAGCACCCATCAAAGTCGTAGCACTCATCGGCGAACGCGGGCGCGAGATACCTGAATTTATCCAAAAGAATTTGGGCGGCAAGCTTGATGACACGGTTATCGTAGTCGCCACAAGCGATGACAGCGCGCTTATGCGAAAATACGGCGCATTTTGCGCGATGAGCGTGGCGGAGTTTTTTAAAGAGCAAGGCAAAGATGTGCTTTTTATAATGGACTCTGTTACGCGCTTTGCGATGGCACAGCGAGAGATAGGACTTGCGCTTGGCGAACCGCCCACGACAAAGGGCTATCCGCCTAGCGTTTTGAGCCTTTTGCCGCAGCTTATGGAGCGCACGGGCAAAGAAGAGGGCAAAGGCACGATAACGGCGTTTTTCACGGTGCTTGTCGATGGCGATGATATGAGCGACCCCATAGCCGACCAAAGTCGCAGCATTTTGGACGGGCATATCGTGCTAAGCCGCGAGCTAGCGGACTTTGGCGTGTATCCGCCCATAAACATACAAAATTCAGCTTCGCGGGTGATGAACGACATTATCACGGACGAACACAGGCTTTTAGCGCGTAAATTTAAGCGTTTGAACTCACTTTTAAAGGAAAATGAAGTGCTTTTACGCATAGGGGCGTATCAGCGCGGCACTGACAGGGAACTTGATGAGGCTATCAGCAAAAAGGACTTTATGCAAAATTTCGTGCAACAAACCCCTGAGGAAAGCTTTGAGTTTGAGCAGGTTATGGGGCTGTTAAAGATGATAGGCACGGACGCGGGGGCAAATCAAAATGCTAATATGGCAGGAAATGCGATGCCAAATGGCACAATGGGACAGAATTTAAACGCGCCTATGCAAATGAATGCTTTTAATTCACAAATGTCGCCAAATCAACCAACCCAGCAAGCTACCTTGCAAATCCCACCGAATTTACCAAAGGGGTAATCCTAAAATCGCTTAAATTTAAGCTTAACGAGGCAAATTCCGTGCTACTTGCGTTTTTTGCTCTTTTTGTAGGGTGTTTGTTTTGCAAAGTGTTTTTTGTGCTTCGTTTGTCAGTGCGAGCAAGGCAAGCTGTGTCGCCATTTTGCGCCGTTTTTCAAAAGCGGCGTGGCAAGTTATAAGTAAAGGCAGGGCTTAAATTTGCCTGATAAATTCTAAATTTTTAAATCAAAAACCACATTTTAGCCAAATTGCAAGTCAAATTTGCTACAATCGCCGTTTTGTTTCGTGCATTTTGTAAGGCTAAATGCGCTTGATTAAGGCGTTAATGCCCTAAATTCACAGCAAAAAGTGCTAAATTGCGCTGAATTTAAAAGCACTAAACTAAATTTAAAAGCACAAAGGAAAAAGTTATGAAAATCACACCCAAAAAACGCTTCGCCGCCCGTTTCATCTCGTGGCTGCCCGTCATCACGCTAGCGTGCGGAACTTTTGTCTTTAACACAAGCGAATTTATCCCCATCGGGCTTTTAAGCGCGATAGCAAACGACTTTGGGCTTAGCGAAGCGGGCGCAGGGCTGCTCATCACCATATACGCTTGGGTTGTGGCACTTGCAAGCCTGCCGCTTATGCTGTTTTTCAGCCAAACAGAACTCAAACGCCTAATGCTCGGCGTCTTTGCGCTTTTCACGCTCAGCCACATAGCCTCCGCCTTTGCCGTGAGCTTTTACACGCTTATGGCGTCTCGTATCGGCGTGGCTTTTTCGCACGCGCTTTTTTGGTCTATCGTCTCGCCTATGGCTGTGCGCGCCGCACCGCGTGGCAAGCAGTCGGTGGCTTTAAGCATTGTGGTTACGGGCAGTTCGCTCGCTCTCATCGCTGGACTTCCCTTAGGGCGCGTGATAGGGCTTTATTTGGACTGGCGAAGCACCTTTGCGTGCATAGGCGCGCTTTGCGCACTCATCGCACTGCTCTTTTGGCGGGTGTTTCCTAAAATGCCTAGCACTCAAAGTGTGCGTTTTAAGAGTCTGCCGACACTTTTGTCTAACAAAAGCCTGCGTAAAATCTACCTTCTCACCGCCCTTTTCATCACGGGGCAATTCACCGCTTATAGCTACATAGAGCCGTTTTTAGCGCAAAATGGCGTGAGTGAAAGCGCGATAACGACTATTTTAGTGCTGTTTGGTTGCAGTGGTATAGTCGCAAGCGTTGTTTTTTCGCGATACTATGACACTCATCATCTTACATTTGTGAATTTAAGCCTTTTTGGCGTGGCGCTAAGCCTTTTAATGCTGTATTTTAGCGCATTTTACCTGCCCTTTGTTGTGGCGGTAATTATCTTTTGGGGCTTTGCGATAGCTTGCTTTAATGTCGTTTTTCAGTCGCAAACGATAAATTTAGCCCCAAACGCTAGTGCGGTGGCTATGTCGATGTATTCTGGCATTTACAATGTCGGCATAGGCGGCGGCGCGCTTGTTGGCGGCATAGTGAGCGAGGATTTGGGCGTGAGTTTTGTGGGCTTTGTGGGCGGGGCGATTGCGCTTGTTGCCTGCGTGTATTTTGTGCGTAAAATGTCCTTTGTGCGCGCCTTAAAACTTCGCAAACTCCAAAGGTTAAGACGGCTAAGATGAGTAAATTTAGGCTTTGGCTTAAAGTAAAATCAAAGGCTACAATTTTAATCATTTTTCGCTACAATAAGGCTTTGTTTTAAGGGTTGATTTTGAGAAAAATTTTACTTTTTAGCACGCTGTTTTGGGCGTTTTGGCTTGTCGGCTGTGCGAGTAAGGGCGATTTTAAAAGCTCACAAGCTGTTTTTGTGGTGCTAAAAGCCCCGCAGCTTGCACTTAGCGAAGCAGGATTTTTATACAAAAACAAAGGCAGCACAAGGCTAGAAGTGTATAAAGTAGGACAACCGCTCGTTACACTAGAAGTCGGGCAAAAGGTGATTTGTCTTAATTCAAAATGCGCTTTGAAAGGCACTTTTAACAAAAAATTCTTTAAAAACGAGCATTATGGGGACTTTTTGAGCGACATTTTAAACGCTCGCCCCATTTACAAGGGCGCGAATTTGCAAAAAACAAGGTGCGGTTTTAAGCAAACTATCAAAAAACCAAGCTTTGACATAGCTTACAGCGTTTGCAATGAAGCGGTAAATTTCAAAGAAAAAAAGGGCAAAATCAACTTTGCCCTGCGAAGGCTTGATGATGAATGAACTTGTTGAGTTTTTAAACGCCGATGAATCCTGCACGCTTTGCAAAAAGCTAGATTGTAATAAGGGCGAATTTTTACTGCTGAAAGAGCTTTGCAAACTCTATGTGCAAGGCATTTCAAGTATGAGCGTTTTTTCGCTGCTTACTAGCCTTTATAAACAGCAAGATTATGAGTATTTGCAGCATTTAAACGAGCTTAAAAGCCTTATGGATAAGGGTTTGGTGAGTCAATCTTATAGCGTGTTTAAAGGCGACTTTGGCAAGGGCAAAAACTCACTTTTAGCACTCTTGCAAAATGAAGTGAATTTAAGCGAGCATTTTTTGCAGCTTTTAGAAGGCACACAAAGCCTAAATTTGTCGCAAAAAGGCACTTACACGGACTTTTTGGAGTATTTAAAAGATGAATTTGAGCGCGTGAAATTATACGAACGCCTTGCCTTTTTATGCCACAAAGACAGCACATTAAAAGAGCAAATAAAAGGCTTTGAAAAGCACATAAAAGAACGCTTGCGCCGCTTTAAATCCTATAACATTATCGCCGAAATTTTCAAAGAAAATGCGCTCAATGAAAAAGAACAAATTTTATTTTTAGCCCTTTTAAAGCAAGAGTATAGCCTAGATGGCGAGCATTCAAGCACTAGCGAGATGAACGCCTTGCTGATGCTCATCAGCGAAAACGAATTTGAGCGCGTCAAAAACAAAGCCCTACTTGATGAAGGCTCAAAGCTCTACGAACGCGGGCTTATTGATTATGATGAGTTTTTAAACCCACTTGGCGACATAGTGAAGAGCTTTTTTTTGAGCGATGAAATTTTAGAGCGAATCGTAAATTTCAAAGAGCCAAAAAAGGACAAAAAAATCCGCCTTGAAAGCGCGCTCAAAGAGCAAGACATTTTCGAGCTTATCGAGCCAAACACCGATATAAACGATGTCATAATGCCACAAAAAACAAAAGAGCTTTTGCAAAACATACTCAAACAACAAGATAAAACCGTGCTTGAACGCTTGCACCGCTGGGGCATAAAGACAAACAAAAACATTGAAGCGAAAATCATCTTTTACGGACCTGCTGGCACGGGCAAGACGATGAGCGCTTTAAGCCTTGCAAAGTCGATGAAAAAGGCGGTTTTGAGCTTTGATTGCTCTAAAATTTTAAGCAAATATGTAGGCGAAAGCGAACAAAATGTCCGCAAAATCTTTGACACCTACAAAAACATAGCCGCAAACTGCAAGCAAAGCCCTATTTTACTTTTAAATGAAGCTGACCAGTTTTTAAGCACAAGGGTAGAAAGCTCAGGCGGGGCTGATAAAATGCACAACCAAATGCAAAATATCTTTTTGGAGCAAATCGAAAAATTTGACGGCGTCATCATCGCCACAACGAATTTTTTAGAAAGTTTAGACACAGCATTTTCAAGGCGTTTTGAGTATAAGATAGAGTTCAAAAAGCCAGATTATAAAGACAGGGTTGAGATTTGGCAACGCGCACTGCCTAAAAATGCGAGCTTTGATGATGAATTTAGCATTGAAAATGTCGCAAATTACGAGTTAAGCGGAGCGCAAATCATAATGGTAGTGAAAAACACGGCACTCAAAGCAGCCATTTCAAAGGACGGCATTTTTAAGATGAAAGACTTTTTAGAGTGCATACAAAAAGAGCTAAATTCAAGTTTTGACAACGCTAAAATCGTGGGCTTTGGAGCGTGAGTTGTGAAATTTAGCCTTTGATGAGCTAAATTTTGCGCTTTGTGCTTGGGCTTTTTGGGTTAAAAAGTTGAGCTGAATTCTTGCGCGTTTTGATTAGCTTTTTGGGCAAAAAAGTATCGTTTAACTTTAAAAATTTTTGCGAAATCATCACAAATTTAAACTTTTTAATCAAAAATCATCACAAATTCTTCAAATTTTTTACACAAAGTTTTCATTGAATTCACAGCGTTTTGAGCTGAAATTTATCGTTAAATTTGTAAAATTTTAAGTTAAAATATCATTAAATTCATCAAATTTTTTAACCAAAAAGTTTTCATTTAACCTTAAATCTTTCTTACAAAAAGCTCAATGCCCCCCCCCCTAGCTTTCTCTTTGAATTTATACTCTAAATTCTCGCTTTTGTAAGCGATTTCGCGTTTTTCGTCCTTTTCGTGCGTAAAGTGCCTAGCAAGCAAGGGTGGCAACTCTTTTTTGATGAGACTTTTCATCGACATTCCCATTCCGTGTTCTAAATTTTTGATGAATTTACCATCAATCTCGCTTTCATCTTTCACCACTCGCAAACTCGCCTCAAAGCCTGAATTTTGCAAGATTTCAAAGAATTTTTCTTTATTTTGGGCGCTATCTATCCCATCACGCACGCTGTGATAAGACACAAAAATAGGCTTGTTTTGGTGCTTTACTTGCGTTTTAAGCTGGCTTTCGTTTAGGGGGTTTCTAATGTCAAGCCTAGCCTTGCAAAGAAAATTTGGCGAGTTTGCGTTAGTGGTGAAATGGGTTTTGGTAAAGGTGCAAAGAGTGATATTTTCAAACGAATTTGTCTCCACTTCACAGAATTGAACAAAATCAATGTCCTTGCCTACACTATAAAAATGAAGCGGCACTACCACATAGCCTGAATTCTCCACGACAGCGTCTATAAGCCACGGAGCAAATTTAGCGCACAAAAAGCCAAGATAGCCTCCGTGCGAAGTGCCAAAGAGCAAGGTTTTGGGCGTTTTAGCAAGTTTAAATTCAGCATTATTTTTTCGCACAAAATAAATGGCGTTGATTATGTCAAGGGCTTGCATAATGCCAAAGTTGTTATACTCATCTTTTGTGGGCTGCAAACTTATGGATAGTGGAAGTTTAGCCTTTGGGTCTGCTCTGCCTTGATTTTTAAGCACTTGGATTATGTTGTTGAGCGAGTTGAAATTCTCATAGCTTTTTTCTTGCCCGATGATTTCATCACTAAAAAAATCCTCTGGCAGCCCTATGCTGGTGCGGCAGACTTCTTCAAGTTTTTTAACCTGATGAGCGAAATTTTCTTTATCTTTTTTGTCCATATAATAAGTCGCCCCCGTTTGCGGGCGAAAGCCTATGCAGTGATAATCCACTCGAAGCAC
>OIZA01000114.1_pt1 | contig 48292 bp, 39 predicted proteins | sample 1588381 | NCBI WGS metagenome assembly OIZA01 (sample SAMN03283277) | human gut metagenome | biome: human-associated habitat; material: feces | host: Homo sapiens | place: Peru | collected 2012 | reverse complement strand
CATTCAGACAAAAGACCACCTCCCCCTTCGGGTACTCCTCCACAGGAGGAGAACTTAGCACGCGACAAGAATGACTATATTTCTAGAAACTTGTCGCCTGCGGACTTTCGCTCTTGTTATTTCCTTGCACTGCTAACACCTTTGTCATTGCGAGCAAGCGTAGCGTAGCGCGGCAATCCAGTTTATTTTATGTTGTGCGCAGCGCACAAAATTTTTATCGCGGCGGAGCATCAGCGGAGACGGATGAACTTTGAAAAAACGCGCCAGTGGCGCGTTTTTATTAGAACACAGTTTTCTCTATTTCTGTTTTTGTTGTTTTACTGCAAAGTGCGTCAAAGGCATGAATTGTGAAACAAAACCAGAAAATGTTTTTCTGGATGTGGCGCAATACCACTTTCTCAAACTGACCAACAATGCAACTCTCGAATTTTGTTTATCTATTGGATTGCTGCTGGGGCTGTTATATTTTTTAAGCTGCTTTATATTATACAGAACTTCATTATATTCTTTGCTAACACCGCTCATGTAAATAAGTTCTTCATAACAAACTACTTCTGCATCTGGATATTTTTGCCGTGTTTTTGCAAATTTTGTTTCTGGAACTAAAATGCATTCTCGATTGCCAGCGAAACCGTAACTATTTATTATTTTGTACGTAGATTCTTCAAAACGTTTAATTGTTAAATTCCAATCAATATTTGAAAAGCCGAAATCGACCATGCGGGTCCTCCTTTTTTAGACAACTATAAAATAGACAAAATATAAATAATGTCAAGTTTTATTTGCTGGATTGACGCGCTGCGCCACGCTTGCTCGCAATGAAACCGAGCGGCACGCGAAGGTTGCGGCAAGGACGAAGTCCGCAGGCGACACATGCACAAAAAAACTACTGTCATTGCGAACGTAGTGAAGCAATCCAGTAAATAAAGCAGTGCGCCATTCGGCGCACTATCTATTATCTATGCTCTATTATCTATGCTCTAATAAAAAATGCGCCAGTGGCGCGTTTTTATGGACACAATGTCAGTTGATATAACACATTCTGGACATCGTTGTTGATAGACGTGGTAATTTCGCGTCCCAGTCCGTCCGTGTATGTGTAATTAAACTTGGCATCTTTGAATTCTGGCACGGCCGCGTATGCGTCTGTAAATGGTGCCAGCAGCGCACTGAACCATTGGCGGCCACGGCACAGGCAACCATTGCGCACATCGGCGGCAACCGCCGCGGTCGCGGTATTTGGATACTTGGTGTCCAGTTCCTTGTCCGTCATCATCAGGCAACGTGACCCAAAACCATAGAAATTCGCGTCGTCAGACATGAATTTGTAAATCAGACCGTCCGATGCGCCCGCGCTGCGCAATGCATACACCATACCATCGGTGCAACACGCATTCGCCGAATTCATCAGCATTTTATAGCGCGCAACCAACGGCGCGGCCGCTGGATTTGTGGCATCAATATCGGCATCGCATTTTGTCGCCTCTACAAATTCAGCCATACGAAAGTCCTGAATTTTCGCACTGCGCGGGGCAACAACCTCGTGCACAACGGGCTTGCGACGCCAAATGGTGCATTCTGTTTCTGTTTCAAATGGACAACCGTCGGCGCGACCAAACACAACCTGAACACTTTCGGTCATGTCTTGGGCGGTGTATTCTGGGCGTGGCGCAACAACATCATTTGTCCACAGGTTATCACATGGCTTTTGCGGACTCAGCAATTCTTCGACGCGGGCGCGTGTCGCCGCGGCATCGTCCATTGTCTGGTTGTATAACGTAACCGCTGGGTCAGTCGTGCTGGGAACATCCGCATCACGAATGTATAATTCTGGCAATGGTTCCAAGAACCAGTCCGAAAAATCCTTGTCCCGATATGACACAATCGAATCGTCCCAAACAGGTACGCCATCGCGCCAATCTACGGTCTTGTCAAACTTTTTCTGGGTGTATTTACCCTGAACGCCGTCCCACAACGCGGGGCGATTATCAGGTTCTACTGGTTTAATGCTCAGCAACTTTGTCTGTTGCATTGGTCTGTGATCCAAATAGACATACTGCATTGGTGTGTTTGCAGGTGTCATTGGTTCCGCCATAACCACAGGGGTATCAAAAGTACCCAACTGGACAGGTTGCCCAATCATTGGTTCGATATCACAGCCCGCACCGATACATTCAGATGCGCCGGCATTGTTCGCCCCACACATACACAGCAGGGACGATAAAATTAAAATATTCGTCTTCATACCATGAATAGTATCACAAAAAAGGTTTGAATTAAACAGAAAATTTGCTTGTGCAACACACATGGCATCTATTATTATGAATATAATCACTAACAAAGGAGAAAACATGAAAAAAATCCTGTGCAGTGCAGTTGCTGCTATGATGATTGTGCCGGCGACATATGCCGCAGAAACAACGACACCAGAAACCATAACAGAAAACACATCTGATACAGCGATTGCGGAAAAAACATCGCGCGAATGGTTGCATGGTGTTCAGGTGGGGCTGGGGGCATCTGCCACCAGTGGTTTGAACGGCTTTGTTGGATACGCAAACAAAGATTTTGATTCTTTTTGGCTGAAAAGATTTGGCTTCCGTGTCGACTTTGCCAGCACGCGTCCGGTAAAATCTGCAATAAACTCAGCCGTAGACAGTGCTATGGGCAGCAGTGGCATTGATATTGGTGATAATCTGACCATAAATGATGGCGAAATCAAAGCGCATCATGTGGCAGCGTTGGTTGATTTTTACCCGTTTGGTAACACATGGTTTTGGGGCGGTTTGCGATTGACTGGTGGTTATTATACCGGAAAACTGGACGTGGACGCGAACTTGTCTGGAAAAATAGACGGATTGCCGTCCGATGCGTTTGAATTCAAGTTGATGGATAACTTGTACCGCTATACAGGAAACAGCGTACACGGCACAGCCCGCGCAGATTGGAAATATTCTGGCCCATATCTGGGGACTGGTTTTGATTTTGGACTGTTTGCAGGGTTCAAGATTTATATGGACGCTGGTGTTGTGTTTACAAGCAAGACGGCGCAACTGAATCTGGACGTGCCGTTTGCCGGTTTGGAATATTATGATACCGCGGCCAGCACATGGAAACCAGTCAGCAGTTCTGCGGAACAGGCAGAGGTTGACCGTGTCAAAGCAGAGGCCTTGGCTGATGCCCAAAGCGAACTGGACGATATAAAGTTCTATCCAATGATTAAATTGGGCTTTATGTACCGTTTTTGATATTCGAATCGTTGAAGAAACATAAAAATGCCCGATTTTTCGGGCGTTTTTTCTGAAACCGAATCGTGATTTTCGCAAATATCGATTCGTGCGATAACAATAAAAAACAAAAAAAACGAAAAAGTTTGATTTTTTTCACAATAAAAAAATCTCGAAATTTCAGTGTGTTGTTGGTGTTTTTGTCGGCTGGGTTAAATTTTTTTGAAATTATTTTCCAAAAACCGCTTGACTTTTTCCGAAATAGAACACATACTATGCGGGCTTTCAAGTTGAGAACAAATCAAAAAAAACTCTCAACCCCTGAAATTCTGCGGTTATCGGAACGACCAAATGAAATAGGGTTCCTGATAAACTCGCAAACATTGTGAATAAAAGCAGCTCATCAAGTGATTTTTGATGCAAATCGAAAATCGTTCAAGAAGAGATATGCAGACAGTTGAATTTGGAAATATCCAAACTTTGACTAAGTCAATGTGCATATCCTAGACAGGTAGTAGGTTTAACATATGAAACCTCGTTAAAAACTTGTCTTGCGAATATATATGTAAAGACGAACTGATATTATGTCAGTGTTGTTTGTATGCACAGGACTTAAACCCAAGTTTTTTAAGAACTTGAGAGTTTGATCCTGGCTCAGAACGAACGCTGGCGGCAGGTCTTAGGCATGCAAGTCGAACGGGTGAAGCAGGGCTTGCCCTGTGGAGCTAGTGGCGCACGAGTGAGTAACGCGTGGGAAACTGCCCATCACTGGGGAATAACGTTTGGAAACGAACGCTAATACCGCATACGCCGGAAACGGGAAAGATTTATCGGTGATGGATGTGCCCGCGTTGGATTAGCTTGTTGGTGGGGTAACGGCCTACCAAGGCAATGATCCATAGCTGGTCTGAGAGGATGATCAGCCACGCTGGAACTGAGACACGGTCCAGACTCCTACGGGAGGCAGCAGCTAAGAATATTGGGCAATGGAGGAAACTCTGACCCAGCCATGCCGCGTGAATGAAGAAGGCCTTCGGGTTGTAAAGTTCTTTTAATCGTGAAGATGATGACAGTAGCGATAGAAAAAGCACCGGCTAACTTCGTGCCAGCAGCCGCGGTAATACGAAGGGTGCAAGCGTTGTTCGGATTTACTGGGCGTAAAGCGTCCGTAGGTGGTTTGTTAAGTCAGGGGTGAAATCCCAGGGCCCAACCCTGGAACTGCCTTTGATACTGGCAGGCTGGAGCGTGATAGAGGAAGATGGAATATCTGGTGTAGGGGTGAAATCCGTAGATATCAGATAGAACACCAATGGCGAAGGCAGTCTTCTGGATCATTGCTGACACTGAGGGACGAAAGCGTGGGTAGCAAACAGAATTAGATACTCTGGTAGTCCACGCCCTAAACGATGTGTGCTTGTTGTTGGTTCCCTTCGGGGTATCAGTGACGTAGCTAACGCGTTAAGCACACCGCCTGGGGAGTACGATCGCAAGATTAAAACTTAAAGGAATTGACGGGGACCGGCACAAGCGGTGGAGTATGTTGTTTAATTCGATGCTACGCGAGAAACCTTACCGACCCTTGACATCCCGCACGCGACTTCCAGAGATGGTTGTCTTCTATTCGGTAGGTGCGGAGACAGATGCTGCATGGCTGTCGTCAGCTCGTGTCGTGAGATGTTAGGTTAAGTCCTGCAACGAGCGCAACCCACGCCCTATGTTGCCAGCGGGTAATGCCGGGAACTCTTAGGGGACCGCTCGCGTCAAGCGAGAGGAAGGTGTGGATGACGTCAAGTCATCATGGTTCTTACGGGTCGGGCTACAAACGTACTACAATGGCGCCAACAATGGGTCGCAATGTCGCAAGGCAAAGCCAATCCTTAAAAGACGCCCCAGTTCAGATTGCCCTCTGCAACTCGAGGACATGAAGTTGGAATCGCTAGTAATCGCTGATCAGAATGCAGCGGTGAATACGTTCCCCGGTCTTGTACACACCGCCTGTCAAACCATGAGAGTCGATTTCACCCAAAGTCGGTAGTTTAACGCAAGAGAACGCCGCCTACGGTGGGGTTGGTGATTGGGGTTAAGTCATAACAAGGTAGCAGTACCGGAAGGTGCGGCTGGATCACCTCCTTTATAGAGAATACCGTTTACACGAAAACGGTCAAATCCAAACGCGACTGTCTGAATATCTCTTTTTGATGTGGGAAACTTTCTGCTGGGTCAGTAGTTCAGTTGGTTAGAATGCCGCTCTGATACAGCGGAGGTCGAAGATTCGAGTTCTTCCTGACCCACCACTTAAATTTGATGAGGTTGGAATCAGAAATGATTAAATCATTTTTGATTCCAGATGTTCCAAGATGAATATCGTCGGAATCTGCTTTTATAGCAATATATTGTGAATCGGTTTTTATGTCGCAAATCATAAAGTTTATAGAAATATGAATTTCTTGATTTGTTGAACATCGTAATAATCTCAAAAATCTTTCTATTAGAGTAATCACGAAAGTGATAATTCAATTAGAGAAACAAGAATCAACTTAAATGCTTAAAAGACGTTTTAACGTCTGCTCATTCAAGTTCTTTTTATGGAACATGCATGAAGACATTCTCTTCAAGCATAAGATAAAAAGTAACAAAGGGTGTTTAGTGGATGCCTTGGCAATCAGAGGCGATGAAGGACGTGAAAGACTGCGATAAGTCCGGGTGAGCCGTCAATATGCTTTGACCCCGGAATGTCCGAATGGGAAAACCCAATCCTTTATGGATTATCTTTGGCTGAATACATAGGTCAAAGAAGCAAACGCGGAGAAGTGAAACAACTCAGTACCCGCAGGAAAAGAAAGCAACAGCGATTCCCTTAGTAGTGGCGAGCGAACAGGGACCAGCCCAGTGACCGAGATTTTAGCTAGCAAAATGTGGTGGAAAACACAGCAATAATAGGTGATAGCCCTGTATGCGAAAGCTAGTTTTTTGGTTCAAGAGTAGAGCCGGACACGCGAACCCGGTTTGAACATGGGGGGACCTTCCCCCAAGGCTAAATACTCCTGATTGACCGATAGTGAACAAGTACCGTGAGGGAAAGGTGAAAAGAACCCCGAAGGGGGAGTGAAATAGACACTGAAACTGAATACTTACAAGCTGTCAGAGCCGGTTTTCCGGTGATGGCGTACCTTTTGTATAATGAGCCAACGAGTTATTATTGCATGCAAGCCTAAGCCGCTAGGTGTAAGCGAAGGGAAACCGAGTCTGAATAGGGCGATTTGAGTATGCAGTAATAGACCCGAAGCGGGGTGATCTAGGTATGAGCAGGCTGAAGGCGGCGTAACAGTCGCTGGAGGGCCGAACGCACCAATATGGCAACATTGGGCGATGACTTGTGTCTAGGGGTGAAAAGCCAATCGAACCCCGTTATAGCTGGTTCTCCGCGAAAACTATATAGGTAGTGTCTCAGGTGTTCGTTGTTGGGGGTAAAGCACTGAAATGGCTAGGGGGAGTAAAATCTTACCAACCCATATCAAACTCTGAATACCAACAAATTATAGCCTGGGAAACAGTCCATCGGTGCTAAGGTCGGTGGACGAGAGGGCAACAGCCCAGACCGCCAACTAAGGTCCCAAAATAATGATTAAGTGGGAAAGTGAGTCGAGATTCCAAAACAACCAGGATGTTGGCTTGGAAGCAGCCATCGTTTAAAGAAAGCGTAATAGCTCACTGGTCTATTAGAGTTTCGGCAACGAAAATGTAACGGGGCTAAAATCATTTACCGAAGTTGCGGGTGCGTCGTAAGACGCGCGGTAGCGGAGCATTCTGTAGGCCTGTGAAGCCGAAGGCGCGAGCCACGGTGGAGGTATCAGAAGCGCGAATGTTGGCATGAGTAGCAGCTAATCAAGGTGAGAAACCTTGACGCCGTAAGAGCAAGGGTTCCTATCCAATGTTAATCAGGGTAGGGTGAGTCGACCCCTAAGGCGAGGCCGAAAGGCGTAGTCGATGGGAACACGGTTAATATTCCGTGACCTGCGTGAGAGTGACGAATTGCGTAAATTGTTGCGCCTTATTGGATTGGTGCGGCAGTGAAGCAGTTCCGGGAAATAGCCCACGCGTATAGATCGTACCCAGAACCAACACAGGTGCTCGAGTCGAGTAGACTAAGGCGGTTGAGAGAACTATGTTGAAGGAACTAGGCAAAATACATCCGTAACTTCGGGATAAGGATGGCCTGTTTCAAGGCAACTTTAATCAGGTGACACAAACCAGGTGGGGGCGACTGTTTACTTAAAACCCAGGTCTCTGCTAAATCGTATAAGATGATGTATAGGGACTGACGCCTGCCCAGTGCTGGAAGGTTAAGCAGAGGTGTGCAAGCATTGATGTGAAGCCCCAGTAAACGGCGGCCGTAACTATAACGGTCCTAAGGTAGCGAAATTCCTTGTCGGGTAAGTTCCGACCCGCATGAATGGCGTAACGATCTCCACACTGTCTCCAACATAGACTCAGCGAAATTGAATTCTCGGTGAAAATGCCGGGTACCCGCAGCTAGACGGAAAGACCCTATGAAGCTTTACTGCAGTTTCGTACTGGCACTAGGACTCATTTGCGTAGGATAGGTGGGACGCTTTGAAGAGCAGGTTTCGGCTTGCTTGGAGCGGTTGGTGAAATACCACCCTGATGTGTTTTAGTGTCTAACCCGCGTTCTTGAAGCAGGGCGGGGGACAGTGCGTGATGGGCAGTTTGACTGGGGTGGTCGCCTCCCAAATCGTACCGGAGGCGCGCGAAGGTTTGCTCAGGCTGGTCGGAAATCAGCCGGTGAGTGCAATGGCAAAAGCAAGCCTGACTGCAAGGGGGACACCCCGAGCAGAGACGAAAGTCGGTCATAGTGACCCGGTGGTTCCGCATGGTGGGGCCATCGCACACGGATAAAAGCTACTCTAGGGATAACAGGCTGATGCTACCCAAGCGTCCATAGCGACGGTAGTGTTTGGCACCTCGATGTCGACTCATCGCATCCTGGGGCTGGAGCAGGTCCCAAGGGTATGGCTGTTCGCCATTTAAAGCGGTACGTGAGTTGGGTTAATAACGTCGTGAGACAGTTAGGTCCCTATCTACTGTGGGCGTTGGATATTTGAGCGAACTTGACCTTAGTACGAGAGGACCGGGTCGAACGAACCTCTGGTGTACCTGTTGTCGCGCCAGCGGCACCGCAGGGTAGCTATGTTCGGAACAGATAACCGCTGAAAGCATCTAAGCGGGAAGCTGGTCGCAAGATAAGATATCCCCATGAGTTCAGTTCTAGACTAGGACATTGATAGGCTGTCGGTGTAAGCCCTGTGAGGGGTTTAGCTTAACAGTACTAATCGAACCATTGACTTTTTATCTTTTTGCCTTGACTTGATAGCAAGTCAGGCGTATGCTTGAAGAGAACGTTGAAGTGATTCTGATACAGAATTACGATGTTCGCTGGATTTATTCTGGTGATTATTGAGCGGGAGTCACCCTCTGTTCCATTCCGAACCAGACAGGGAAACCCCGTATCGCCGATGGTACTTTGGCTTAAGCCACGGAAGAGTAGGTCGTCGCCAGAATAAATCCAGTAGTGATATAAAAACCGAAATTTAACCGCCCACGTGGCGGTTTTTTATTTGCCATTTATCAGGGGCGTGGTACAATTGTAGTATGAAGAAATATCGTGATGATTTGACTGATACGCGGGGCAGTTTGCCGCCACAGTTACTGGCGGGGATTCCGCGTGACCAAATTGCCGATTTAACGCGGGAATTTGTTGCCGATATAAACGCGATTGGGGTGGATTTTCATCGCCAATTGGCGGCGAGGCCGGCTGTGGTAAATATCAAAGGGTTCAAATTGACCCCGCCACGTCTGTTGGGGCGCGACACCAAAATAGAATATGTTGCCAGTGGCGCACAGGGCAGCGTATATAAACTGACCATTGGGGACAAGCCATTTGCCCTGAAAATCAGTCGCCAGCCGTATTTTTTTACGTCTGAACTGGATAATATGCATTTGACGCGCCGTGCGCGCAATGTATTTAATCGGGCGTATATTGGTTCGCAATTTGAATACGACCGTGAAAAATACACGTGGATTTTAATGGATTGGGTTGGTGGCAATCGTGCAAACAGTTTTGAACTGGCACGCGAAAAATTATTCTATGCCAATTTGACCAAGGGGTTGGCATACAGTGATGTGCGCGACGATAATATCAAAGATGGCCGCGTGGTTGATATGGGCGGCCTGTACAGACACGAGGTAAAATTATCACGTGGCGAAATAGACAAGGTCAAAAAAATGGTCTATGCCATGAAGACCGAAAATTGGGATGAATTTATAACGTTGATTGATATTGCGGCCCAAAAACATTCCGCAATAATAGAATACATGTTTTTTTATATGAATATGATGCGTTTTGATATGCCGGCGCGATTTGAAAAATATCGCGACATTGTGTCGGCGTATTTTCGTATGTTGCCGGTCAATGCGGACGAACATAAACGTCATGGCCTGTTCCGTTAAAGTTAAAAGCACCACATTTGTGGTGCTTTTTTTATAATTTAATCGCGCCTGTGCGGACAACCTTTATATCGTCCCCGCCGGTTAGGATTGCAACCGTGCTGGGTGCGCCACCCATTGGCGCATATGCATTATCAACCACAATAATGTTCGGAAATTGCGCACGAATTGCGTCCGCGTTATCAAGCGGCGGCATCCCAGAGATGTTCGCCGATGTTGTTGCCAAACAGTGCCCGCGTACCACCGCGCACAAATCGTGAAATGGTTTATAATTCGGCACACGTACCCCACCGAATGACATGGTGTCTGTATCCGCCACCGGCACACCCAGTGTCAATGCCCCAGGCCAATGTCGCGCCGCCAAATCAAATGCGATTTTTGGGTAATCCGCCATATACCCGCGCAGGTGCGCCAATGTGTCTGACATTATAATCAAATGTTTTTCGTGTGGACGTTGTTTTATTTCAAACAGTGCGTCCGCCCCCGCGCGTGTTGGCAATGCCCCCAGTCCCCAAACAGTGTCGGTCGGAAATGCAATAACGCCACCGGCGTCCAAATGCGCGTTCAGTTTCTTGATAAATTCTGGGTTTGTTAAATCTGTCATAATGACGATAAGTATAAAACGTCATCCGCCGGTGTAAAGTAAAAAATCAGATACTGGGGCCCAAGAAATATGTGGCCATTTGTCCGATTATGAATGCCGCGCACGATACGCCCGCGCACACGCCCAGCATTTCAAACGCGCGGTGTTGCCAATGTCGCGTGCCGCGCCGTGCCAATCCCCAGTTAAATATAAATATTATCAGTATCGCCAATGCGAACGTCGCAAACAGTGCCACCGTGCGATTTGCAACGCACGTAAACGGTATTATCAGCACCACACACGTCAACATATATGCCGCGCCCGTGTACAACCCCGCGCGCAGGGCGGATTGCCCATCGCCCGCCTTTTCCGCCAGATAGTTTGATGCCGCCATGGACATACTGGCGGTGATTGATGCAATTATCGCGGTCAGCACTATATCGCGGCGGCGTGGCATCGTAAATGCAATGCCCGCAATCAGTCCGGTCAGTGACACCAACGCATCGTGCATGCCCAGCACCATCGCCCGCGCGGGTATAAAATTTTCATTGCGATATTTCATTTTTTCTTTGTTTTGTCAGCATACATCAAACGCGTTTTTCGTGCCCCAGGAATCTATTGACACACCACACATAAAAAAATACAAATTTCACAAGATTTTTTCTTGCAATCACGGGCTTTTTTTCACAAAATCACAGGGCTTTTTAATTAAAGGAGAAACCATGAGCAATAAATGGGTATACACATTCGGCAATGGTGCCGCCGAAGGCCGCGCAGATATGCGTAATCTGCTGGGTGGCAAGGGCGCAAATTTGGCCGAAATGAACTTGGTTGGTCTGCCTGTGCCAGCGGGGTTCACCGTCACAACAGACGTTTGTACATATTACTATAACAACAACGAAACATATCCGTCGGATTTGATGGATCAGGTGCATGCGGGTATTGCACATATTGAATCTATTATGGGTAAAAAATTCGCAGATATGAATAACCCATTGTTGGTTTCTGTGCGCAGTGGTGCACGCGTTTCCATGCCTGGTATGATGGACACTGTTTTGAATTTGGGCTTGAACGACGAAACGGTCAAGGCGTTGGCGCGTCATTCTGGCAACGAACGTTTTGCATACGATTCATATCGCCGCTTTATCATGATGTTCTCGGACGTGGTATTGGGCGCAGACATCAATTTGTTCGAACACAAATTGGAAGAAATGAAAGAAGCCAAGGGCTACAAGGTTGATACCGAACTGACCGCAGATGACCTGAAAGAACTGGTCGAACAGTTCAAAGAAATCGGCGTCCAGATTGGCAAGGTTTTCCCACAAGATCCATGGGAACAGTTGAAACTGGGTATCGGCGCAGTATTCGGTAGCTGGATGAGCAAAAAGGCCATCACATACCGCAAACTGAACAACATTCCTGGCGATTGGGGCACGGCCGTAAACGTTCAGGCGATGGTATTCGGTAATTCTGGCGACGACAGTGCAACCGGCGTATGTTTCAGCCGCGACCCAGCAACGGGCGAAAACAAATACTATGGCGAATATTTAATCAATGCCCAGGGCGAAGACGTCGTTGCGGGTATTCGTACCCCACAGCCAATGAGCAAAGATAACTCTGGCCGTCTGTCATTGGAAGAAGCCATGCCATCTGTCTATAAAGAATTGTGCGATGTTCGTGAAAAACTGGAACAGCACTACAAAGACATGCAGGACATGGAATTTACAATCGAACACGGCAAACTGTGGATGTTGCAGTGCCGTAACGGTAAACGTACCGCGGCCGCCGCTGTCCGTATGGCGGTTGAAATGGTGAACGAAGGTTTGCTGACCAAAGAAGAAGCGATTTTGCGCGTTGGTGCAGACCAGTTGAACCACCTGTTGCACCCAATGTTAGATCCAAAGGCAACCCGTGACGTAATCGCGATTGGTTTGCCTGCGTCCCCAGGGGCGGCTGTTGGTCAGGCGGTATTTAACGCCGAAGATGCTGAAAAATGGGCGTCCGAAGGGAAAAAGGTTATGCTGATTCGCGTTGAAACGTCCCCAGAAGATATCGCGGGTATGAACGCGGCACAGGGTGTTATCACCGCACGTGGTGGTATGACATCGCACGCGGCCGTGGTTGCACGTGGTATGGGTACGCCATGCGTATCGGGTTCTCCTGACATCAAAATTGACTATGCAACCAAGACATTGACCACAACCGCCGGCGTCGTTATTCACGAAGGTGATTGGGTTTCTATCGATGGTGCACAGGGTCAGATTATCCGTGGCGCAGTCCCAACAGTATCTGTTGAATTGACTGGCAATTTCGGCACATTGATGCAGTGGGTTGATGAAATCAAAACATTGACAGTCAAGGCAAACGCCGAAACACCAAAAGATGCAAAACAGGCACGTGATTTCGGTGCAGAAGGTATCGGTTTGGCGCGTACAGAACACATGTTCTTTGACCCGTCCCGTATTCAGGATATGCGCGAAATGATTTTGGCCGATGACGAGGCCGGTCGTCGCGCAGCGTTGGCAAAATTGTTGCCATACCAGAAAGCGGACTTTGTTGAACTGTTCAAAATCATGGACGGTCTGCCGGTTACAATCCGTTTGATTGACCCACCACTCCACGAATTTTTGCCACACACCGATGCAGAAATTGCAGAATTGGCGGCGCACATCGGCAAATCTGTGGAATTTGTAAAGGCACGCAGCGAAGCATTGCGCGAATCTAACCCAATGTTGGGCCATCGTGGTTGCCGCTTGGCAATTACATACCCAGAAATCTGCGAAATGCAGACACGCGCGATTTTGTCGGCGGCATTGGAATGCAAAGCAGCAGGCACGTCTGTACACCCAGAAATCGAAGTTCCATTGGTTGGTTCAAAGAAAGAAGTCGATATCGTCAAAGCAGTTATCGATGCAACCGCCGAAGCATTGTTCAGCGAGGTTGGTGACCGCGTTGAATACACTGTCGGTTCAATGATTGAATTGCCACGTGCTGCACTGTTGGCAAATGAAATCGCCGAAAGTTGCGCATTCTTTGAATTTGGTACAAATGATTTGACCCAGACAACATTGGGTATGTCCCGTGATGATACTGGTAAAATCTTGGACGAATACCGTGCGCGCGGCGTATATGTCGCAGACCCATTCGCATCTGTTGACCAGTTGGGCGTTGGTCTGTTGATAAAGGACGCTGTTGCCAAAGCACGCGCGACCAAGGGTGATGAAATCCACTTGGGCGTTTGCGGTGAACACGGTGGCGATCCTGATTCTATTGAATTTTTCCACAAGGTTGGATTTAATTCAGTATCGTGCAGTCCGTTCCGCGTGCCAATCGCACGTTTGGCGGCGGCGCAAGCTGCGGTTAAATTCCCGCGCAAATAAAAAATGCCCCACATGGGGCATTTTTTAGAGAATAGATAATAGAGCATAGATAATAGATAGTGCGCCGAATGGCGCACTGGTTTATTTACTGGATTGCTTCGTTTCACTCGCAATGACAGTCGTTCTAGAACCTCTGTCATTGCGAGCAAGCGCAGCGACGCGTGGCAATCCAGTTTATGTTATGTTGCGCGCAGCGCACAAACTTTGAACTTTAATTTTATGCTTTTTCGGTGTATAATCGGGGCATGAAAAAAATCGCAATTGTATCATTGTTATGCGCGTTGCCCATCGTGTCGTACGGCGCAGAAAACCCAATGTTTGGGCGTGGCGCGCAAAATTCGCTGGGGCTGTATGTGGCGCAATCCACCGGTGACGGCACGTTGTTCAAATTGGTTGAACCGTGGCTGTGGGAATTTAATCCGCAAACACTGTTTATGTTCCAATATGCCCAACCGATGGAAATTTTCCGCCTGCCGGCGCGTATAAATTTTGAACTGACGCAAAATGTTGCGTACCATGGTGGACGTGGTCTGTCGTTCTTTGCGGCGGGCGTGTCGTGGGATGTTGCGTTGTTGCAGTGGCGCGGTTTTTATACCGGTATTGGTGTTGGACCATATATGCGTGACTCGCGCGATCGGTGGGTGTCGTCGCGTCTGGTATTTGGCGAACGCTTTTTCGTCGGATACAGGGTTGCGGACAATCTGGCAATTGAATATTTTACCCAGCATTTTTCAAACGGTAATTTCACAGATCCAAATCGCGGGTTTAACTTTACCGGTCTGTCATTCAATTACAGTTTTTAACAAAAGTTCAAATAATGTGTGCGCCATCTGGCGCACTGCTTTATTCATTTGAACTTTGAACTCTGAACTTTGAACTTTTAATATTTACAGCCCCACGCAAAAATGTTATAATTACAACAATAAAGGTGGATGCCGCGTTGGTGTCTGCCACGTTAAACAACGGGTTTTCTGGGGATTTCCCCACGAAACGGGAGAATATTTATGACAAGCCGTAACGTCGCAGATTTTTGCAAAAATGCCATGGGAACTGTGTTCTTGTTGGCGGGGGCATTTTTTGTTTGTTCTACATTGGTGTCAATTCGCGCTGTATTTGCCGATCCTGTTGCACCGGTAAATGTTCAAATGGGAATGGCGCAATCGCCACGTGCAAACACAGCCAATTCGCGTCGCAATAGTGCGAATGTCGTATCGCGTCGTGATGATGCAAGCACCGCCACAACGGTCAGCGCGAACAGCGCGCGTGGTGTCGCGGCACGCACAAACACAGCGCGAAAAACTGTAACAAACACAAATTCATCACGCAGCGTTGTTGCCCGCACAACAACGCCGGCGCGCACCGTGCGAAATCGTGCAACAACAAATTCTGCGCGCGTATCATTACAGGGTAACGCAATCCGCGGCAGCAAGACCACATATACCAGTACGTATACATACCTGAATAACAAGTTGTACACGGGTAACTATTCAAACATCATCGATTCAACAACTGGTCTGATTTCGGCGGATGCATATAACAACTGTATGGAATCATATTACACATGCATGGACGAAATCTGTACTGCGCGTAATGCGGCCCAGCGTCGTTGTGCGTGTGCCGGTCGTGTCAAGGCATTTGCAGAGGCGGAAACCGCACTGGAATCAGCAAACGAAGAATTGATTAAGGTTTCTGGTGAATTGGCATTGCTGATTGCAAACAAGGGCAAGGATGTATCCGATGCATTCCAACTGACCGATGCAGAAAAGGTTATGAACTGCGTTTCATGGCAGGAAACAACCCAGAAATACGGTGTAAATTCTGACGAGGCCATCAAATGGTGTAATAATCATTCTATCTATCTAAAAGATGGAAATAAATTATCTACGTGTGAAAAGCCGTCATACTGTACAGCGGGCGGAAATAACTTTGGCTTTGATATAAAAAATATTGATGGTTCGTCCAGTGATATTTTGGCGTCGCTGCAATCATGGGCCGATGCCAAGGAAAACACATTGACAATTTTGTCTGACGATACCAGCAAGTTGACCGATGCGTTCAAAAACCTGTCTGATGTTGTATCTGGCTTGGCGGGGATTGACGGCGCACTCAGCAGCAGTGATAATCTGAAAGATTCATTGGCGCAAACATGGGGTTATGAATTGTTCGAATATGCCCACAACAATGTTTGCAACCGCGTGTTGGATTCCTGCTTTAACGGTATTTACGAAGCATGTGGTACGCCACCATCATCGGGTCGCAAATGCGGCAACGGTGCGTCCCAGTGCCCATATAACTATAACAGTTATGTCAGCGTATCAAACACAGGTTCGTATGAATTGAATTTCATTACGCCAAATTCTGGCTATACCGCATCTAATTCTGCAACATGCTTTGGGTATTCGTCGGCGTCGGGCGATCCATATTCAAACCTGCGCGGGCCGGTTGCTGATGCACGCCGCAGCATTATGCAGAAATATGCGCTGGACGCAAATGCGGATTGTGATTCTTATGGCGAACAACTGCGCAAGACCGCACAAAACATCGGCTATCAAAAGGTTGCCGCGCAACAGGCCCTGCAACAAAAGCGTTTGGAATTTGCAAATGCGGAAAAGACGTCTGTTCGTAACGCTGCGGTCACCGCCAGCACGAATTTCAGCGAATGTATCAGCGAAATTTACGACTGCTATGAAACACAGGCAAAGGCCAATGCTTCGTGGACAACGGCGCGTATCAGAACATACTGTGCACAGGTTGCAAATGTTCCGCATTGCTATGAAGAGATGATTTGTAATCCGTCTAATTCGCCGTTCAAGGCCGTTATTGACAAGGCGGACGATGCCCAGTGCAAGAACACTCCGGATTACACAACCAACACATGCCGTAATATTGTGACATTGAACGATATATTGAATGGCACGGGCGCGGCGTCAGCAACAGAATGCAAATTCAGTGAAGAGAAAGATGATAAAACTTGTGATTCCGCTGCAATGCGTCAGCAGTGTTTGTTGGATGCAATCGGTAAAGATAGCACCAGCACGGACAAGAACGTCTTGCAAACATGGAAAAAACCAGAATAATAATAAAAAACGGGGCATCGCCCCGTTTTTTTGTTAGAGCATAGATAATAGAGTATAGAGAATAGAGAGCAAAGCGCAGAGAGCAGAGAGCAACGAAGCGCGCCAGTCGGCGCACTTGTTTTTTCGTCGCAGAGCAAGTTCTCCTGCCTGTGCAGGAATGACAAATATGTGCTGCGCAATATTATCAACTGGATTGCTTCGTCATTTCATTCCTCGCAATGACAAAAGAGCTAGAATGGCCATCTTGTCATTGCGAGCGCAGCGTGGCAATCCAGTAAAATAGAGCTGCGCCAACGGCGCACTTCATTGCTCTCTGCTCTCTGCTCTCTGCTCTCTGCGCTTTGCTCTCTTTTGTAACGGTTTGTTGTGAATTTTCGTCAAAACACTTGACTTTTTATGAAAAAATGATACTTTTGTAGCAAGTTTTATACAAAACGCAGAACAAGAACAATATAAAAGAGAAAGAAGTATGAGCAATTTCGCAATCTTTCAAACCGGTGGCAAACAGTATCGCGTGCAAAGCGGTGATATTGTAAAGGTTGAAAAACTGGATGCCGAAGGTACGGTTGAATTTGACCAGGTTTTGATGATTGGTGACAAAATCGGCACACCATTTATTGACGGTGCCAAGGTTATTGCCACAGTCGTTGAACAGAAACGCGCTGACAAGGTTTTGGTGTTCAAGAAAAAACGCCGCCAGAACTATCGCCGCACACGTGGCCATCGTCAGTATATCACTGTTGTGAAAATTACAGAGATTAAGGACTAAGGAGTTTACTTATGGCACACAAGAAAGCAGGTTCGGCGACCACTAATGGACGCGACTCAGAAGGACGTCGTTTAGGCGTCAAAAAATCTGGTGGCAGCCGCGTTATCCCAGGAAACATCATCATTCGCCAGCGTGGCACATCTGTGCACCCAGGGTTGAATGTTGGTATGGGCAAAGACCACACATTGTTTGCAAAAATTGCAGGCATTGTGAAATTCAAAAAGGGTCTGGGTAATCGCAAGACAGTATCTGTCGAACCAGAAGCAAAATAAAAAAAACGGGGCATCGCCCCGTTTTTTTATTCCCCTCCATCGGGTGGGGTGTCCGCGTAGCGGACGGGGAGGGTTACTGATTAGTGATAAAGTGAGAGAGTGATTCAGTTATTTAGTTTTAGAATACAAAACTAAAAAAACTTGTCGCCTGCGGGCTGCTGCCATTGCTACATGCACTACTAGCACCTTTGTCATTGCGAGCGCGGCGCGGCAATCCAGTAAATAGTGCCACGCCATTCGGCGCACTTCATTGCTCTCTGCTCTCTACTCTTTGCTCTCTTTAACGTGGCGCAGCGTCAGCGGATATGTGTTCATATTTTAACTTTCATCTTTTATGTCGCGGGTACTTGTGATATAATTATGCCAAGTATGAAAAAGTTTCTGACATGTTTTTGTGCGTTGGTTTGTTTCGCGCCGACGGCGTTTGCCGCCGACACGGCGTCTGTTACGCCATCGCGCGTAATTCCAACCGCAACCAAGTCAGACAGTAATTCGTCACGCACGGTGTCACCGCGCACCGCCACGCGCACGACCGATACCACAACATCTGTGCGCAGTGCCGCGTCATCGTCAAATACCACCGCCACGCGCAGTGCGACGGCCGCCGCACGTGCGTCCAGTGCAAACGGCAATGTCACAACATCGCGCACTGGATTGGACGCCGCGGTCAATACCAGCGGTCGTAATTCGCGGGTCGAGGCCGCCAGTATAAACAGCAATCCCGCGGTTCGTCGTTTGGGACTGACGTTGCGCCCATCAACCGCAGAGGTTGGCGGTCGCGCAAAAATCGCCGGCACAGACACCCAGACGGGATCAAACATATCATCGGAAATTCGCAATTTATCAACGCGTGCGGCAACCAAAACGGTCAGTGCGGAATCTATTGCTGATGCCAAGGAACGTTTGGAACAGACCGCCAGTTTGAACAAATCGTGTCAGGAACAATATAACGATTGCATGGATCAATTCTGTGCGGTGATTGATTCTAATCAAAAGCGTTGCAGTTGCAGTGCAAACCTGTCCAAATATACCAAGGTTGAAGACGCCGTCAAAGACGCCAATACCCAGTTGAACGAGGTTGCACAGCGTATCCGTTACGTCGGCTTGTCGGCGGACGAAATTCGTGCAATTATGTCCGCGACCGAGGCCGAAGAGGCCCTGTCCGGCACGGTTGATACAACCGAAACCCGCAATATGCTGGAACAGATTGAGGCATTGATAAAAGACCCAAAGAGTTCCACATCGTATTCATCGGACACGTACACCGGTCTGGACATGGATTTGGACTTTACGGCCGATACCAGTGATTTATTCAATCTGGATTTCCTGAGCACGAATACAGGCAGTTTTTCAAACCTGCGTGGCACGGAATTGTACAATGCCGCAAAAAAGCGTTGCAACACCGTCTTGACCCAATGCAAAGAGGTTGGCGCAACGTCCCAGCAGATTACCGGTAATTACGATTTGGCAATCGACAAGGATTGCATTTCGTATGAACAGGGTCTGACCAAGATGAACGAAACATTGGTGTCCAATGTGCGCAGTGCAAATCGTATGTTGCAAAAGGCCCGACTGGCTGTATTGCAAAACAAAAATCAATATGATGCCAAGGGTTGCATTGGTGCGCTGGACGCATGCATGACCGACGACATGGTGTGCGGTGATAACTATGTAAAATGCCTTGATCCGACCAAGGTCTATATTGACGAAAATGGCAAGGTTGTATTGGGCCAAGATATTACGGACATTACCGCTTTTATGAAGGGGTATAATAACGCAGGTATTGATGCAAATTTCTTGCAAAAGTCATATGGTATGTCAATCAACCAGACAAGTTGCAAGGCCACACCAACCGAAAGTACACCGGTCGGCAATAACGGTGCATGTATTGCGGGTTACCTGATGCACAAAATCGGAACGAAGCAAAAGGTTACCGACGAAGGGTTATGCCGCGCGGTTCTGGACAAATGTCAGGCATACACATATGACAAGAATGGTAATTATATGCCATACAATGACATTGTTGTGAATTATGTCCAACGTGCGCTGGTCAATGTTCGCGCCGCCCAGCAACAGATTATATCGGACTATGCATCATCATGTATGTTGGATATCGCAACGTGCTATAATCAACAGGTGACACAGGTCAACGCATGGTCATCATCGGCCAGTATCGGCAGTGTTTACAACGTAATGCGTGGTGCGTGCCGTAATGTTGCGTTGACATGCGCATACGCCGTCTTTGCTGATGATGATGCTGAAAAGAACTTGTGCAACAGTGATGATAACTGTATCGAGAATATTTCCGAAATGTTCTATCAGTCATTGCTGTGTCCAGATAATTCGACATACGCAAAAACGCCAGGCACAGCAGGTGTGAACAGCTATGTAAATGATCGTTGTGTATGTAACAAGGGTTATACACCATTCAGTGGTCAATGCTTGGCAGAATGTGTCAAAGATATAGAAATACGTAACAGTTATGGTACATGTGTTTGTATCGACGGATACACACGTGTCAATGGGATTTGCACGGCAAATAAATAAAAAAACGCCCAAATGGGCGTTTTTTTATTTGTTTAACTTTTCCATAAATGCGTTGTGATTTTCCAGTTCATCTGGGTGCGCTGGGAATGTGCGATGTGGAAAATCGCCACCTGTTTTTGGCGTTTTCAAAAACGCATCGTGTTGTTTTGCAATAATTTCACTGATGTCTGGGGCGGGGGCTGTGTTTTCCAGTTCCTTGTACACCTTGGCCAAGATTTCCGCGTCAATCAACGCGCCGTGTGCGTCGGCACGCGCGGTCAGTGATATTCCATACCATTTCGCCAATGCGTCCAGCGAATAACTTTTTGGGCCGAAAACACGATTGCGCGCAATGATAATAGAATCCAACTGGCGCGAACGTGGAATCTGGGGCAGGTTCAGCATTTCCAATTCGTGATTGATAAACGGAAAGTCAAAGTCAATCCCGTTGTGCGCAACCAGTGGCGCATCGCCAATAAATTCCAAGAATTTTGGCGCGATAACGGACATTTTCGGCTTGTCTTCCAAAAAAGCATTGGAAATCTTGTGAACCATATATGTTTCTGGGGGAATAATTTTCCCCTCTGGATTTATATATTCGTGGAATGTGTTGTCGGTAATGCGCCCATCGACCATTTCAACCGCACCGATTTCAATACAGCGGTCACCCCGCAAATATTCAAATCCTGTGGTTTCAATATCGAAACAAATAACACGCGCCATAACCGTCCCTTTCCTGTAATAAAAAATATATTTTTGATATGTTGTTGCGCGTGTATTATAATGAATGCGTGAATCTAAATCTAGAAAATCTTAACCCCGAACAAAAATTAGCCGTCACAACAACCGCAGGGCCACTGTTGGTGCTGTCGGGGGCGGGCACGGGCAAGACGCGTGTGCTGACCACGCGCGTGGCGTATATATTAAATTCCGGTCTGGCAATGCCATGGCAGGTTTTGGCACTGACGTTTACGAATCGCGCGGCGAACGAAATGAAAACGCGTATTGCCGAATTTGCAGATGATGCGGCCACGTGGCGTCCGTCTGACCTGTGGTGCGGGACATTTCATTCCATTTGCCTGCGCATATTGCGCGCAAATGCGGCCGCGGCGGGCCTGCGTCGTGATTTCCTGATTTATGGCGAAGATGACCAAAAGGCAACCCTGAAAAACATTTTTGCCGATATGTCATTGGACGCCAAGGATTATAATCCGTCCGATTGGGTGGAACGCATTTCTGCGATCAAGGACAAGGGTCTGCATCATGGTGATGATATCACGGTCAGTGACGTTGCTAAAAAGATTTTGGACGCATATAACGCAGAATTGGCGCGTATGGGTGCGGTTGATTTTGGTGACATAATATTACACGTGTTGAACCTGTTTGATAAAAATCCGGACATTCTGGCGCGTTATTCGCGGCAATTCAAATACATTATGGTTGATGAATTTCAGGACACCAATCGTGCCCAGATGCAATTCTTGGAAATGCTAACGCGTGATGCGGACGCACCAAATATTTGTTGCGTTGGCGATGATGACCAGTCGATTTATTCGTGGCGCGGTGCTGAAATCAAAAATATTTTGGGATTCGAACAGAAATTCAAAAACGCCCAGATAATTCGTTTGGAAACAAATTATCGCAGCACGCCAAACATTCTGGGGGCTGCAAATTCATTGATACGTCATAATCAGGGCCGCTTGGGCAAGGATTTACGTACCGCCGCCAACGGTAATTCTGGTGAACCGGTGTATGTTTTAACACTGCCGTCCGATTGGGACGAGGCACGTATTATCGCCGACACAATTATGCGTCGCGGTGATGGTGTGCCGTATTCTGATTTTGCGGTGTTGATTCGCGCAGGCAGTTTATCGCGCCTGTTCGAAGAAGAATTTACTTCGCGCGGGATTCCATACAAATTGGTCGGTGCGACCAAGTTCTATGACCGTATGGAAATCCGTGATGCGATTGCGTATTTTCGCCTGTTGGTATATCCGTTTGATGATATGTCGTTCACGCGTATTATTGGCAAACCACGCCGTGGTTTCGGCCCATCTGCGATTGCAAAAATCAGGGCGCAGGGCACTAATTTGATGGACGGATTACGCGCGGCGTCGCTGTCTGGGAAACAGGGCGCAGCGGCCACAGAATTTTTGTCGGCATTTGATTTTGATTGGGCGGGTATGCCACCTATGGATGTCGCCCGCACAATACTGGAAAAATCGGGGTATATAAATTATTGGCGCACGTCCAAGGACACAGATGCCAGCGAACGCTTGGACAATATTCGCGAACTGATAACGAATGTAATTGCAAAGTATGATACGTTGCCGGATTTCTTGGAACATGCGGCATTGATGACGGCGGACGACAATGATAACGATGCTGCCCCCGTGATTGATGCGGTCAGTATTATGACAATTCACGCGGCCAAGGGATTGGAATTTAACACGGTATTCCTGCCCGCATGGGAAGATGGAATTTTCCCAAATGATATGGCGATTGATGGTGGCGGTCTGGAAGAAGAACGCCGTTTGGCATATGTTGCAATCACACGTGCGCGTCGCCGTGCAATAATTTCAAATGCAATGTCGCGTATGGTGTTTGGTTCGCGCCAGTATAATTCGCCCAGCCGTTTTATCACGGAAATGGATAATCATTTCTTGGATTTCCAAGGGGGCGGCCCGCGCAATATTCGCACGTCAAACGCACCGCGCCCATCATATGCCACACGTCGCGCTGCCGTGACGCCCGCCACACCAAAAAGCGTGGTTGGTCGTTTGGTGTCACACGCCGATATGGGACGTGGTGTCGTTATCGAAGACGCGGGCAATATTTTAACGGTTGCATTCCGCACGCGTGGTATAAAAAAGGTTGCGCGTGATTATCTGGAATTTGTGGACTGATTTTATTTCTTGTTTTCCTTGATAATCTTTTTCCACTTTTTATATTCGCCATACGCATTGTTCCACAGACGTGTTGCCTCTGATTTAATCTTTTGTCCCATGCTGTCATCAATACTGCCACCGATTTTCTTGGCAATGTCCATTGCGTGATTTGCCAAGTACGCAACCAAAATTCCCGACAGTAACACGACCATAAAGTTATCATCTTTCAAACTGGGGACTTGGGCGGCCATATTCATATCAATAATTCCCGACAGCAATGCCGCGCACAGCGCAACCACAATCGACAGCGATACAAAATACAATGCCGCATTTATAAAACGCTGAATCTGGGCGGACAATGATTCCACCTTGAACAATCCCAAGAATCCATTGAATATCGTGCCGGCAATTCCCTTGTACGATGTTTTTCCGACTGTTTCAGCAATCGCAGTAAAAGGCAACATTATCACGGCCAAGAATAAATCCGCAATCACACCCAGTGCGATAAATGCAAACTTGAATGCGTTATATACAAACAGCACAACAAACGCGACCCCAATTACAAATGAAAATGCACTGTGCCCAATTCCCGCCAGCATCCATTTGAATCCGGCGGCAACCGCTGTATAGAAAAATCCCGACAACCGCGTTGGTACGCACATCATATCGGCGGCGGCATTCGCGTCAATCAGCATACGCGCGGGTGTGTGCGCGACGGCATATTCGCGAATTGCGGTGCACGTGTCGGGCAAATCCACCCCCGCAATATTTGCAATTGTGTTCAAGATAAAGTCCGACAGATACGTTCCAACCGTAATAATCGGCCCCATAATCCACATAAATACGCGCGCCGGCCCAAATTGCAAGATTATAATCCATATTGCAATCGTTGCACCTTTCTTGACGACGCTTTTTGCCAAATCACGCACGTTGGATTTTGTGGTCATCATCTGGTACGTTTCAAACATCGCCCAAAATATATACGCGATGATAATAAATATTACCACGAATCGCACCAACGACCCGTCCAGTATTTCTGCAACCCATGACATAGCATTCATAAATGCCAGACCGGCCTTGGCCTCAATCGGGACATAATCTTTGACCAACTGTTGATTTTGAAAACCGGCTTGAAATTCTGTCAAATCGCGCGACATATCATTGGTAAAAGATTTCAGATTGTGTTCCGTTGTCCACGCGCCAAATTCGCCAATATCACCACCCGCCGGCAAATTAGTTGCGGCAAATGTCGGTGCGGAAAACATAATCGCAGCGCACATAATTAAATTTGATAAAAATTTCATTGCACGTTTCATCAATCTTTCTTTCCTGCGGCCTTGGATACTGCGTCAAATATTTGTTGTGGCATACCCCAAATCTTTTTGCCCAAATCCTTGGTCCATGTACCAAAATCAAATTGTTCTTTGCTGTCTTTGCCCAGAATCGCATCAACTTTTGGCGATATGGCAAAGAAATACAACACGAACATAAAGAACATTATCAGCAAGAAATCAAACCCGTCGTCCAAGAAATCAAATGCGTTTGGATATGTGCGTTCAACCATTGCGCGTTGTGCGGTAAAGCAATCTTTGAATTTATCAGCGTCCATTTCACCATCTGATAACGCAACGCGTTCACATGTTGCAAACACGTTCATAACCGACATAGTTTGCGCATCTGGGTTTTCCACCGTGCGCCCCAACAGTGGTGGCATAATTGCACTGTACCCATCGGCGGGCCCTGGGAAAAATTCGTCGGCGGCAAACGATACTGTCGCGTATATAATCAGAATCTTTAACGAAATCGCAACAATCTGAACCGCGGATTTAATCAGCATCGTTACCGCATTGGCAACAACATTACTGGCCAGTTTCCATGTCCCTTCGAACGCAGTCGCAGCAATTATCAGCGGCAGGAATATGATAATAAACACCAATTTGAATACAATCGATAACACTTGGAAAAACAGGTCAAATCCAATTATCAAAAACATTATGACCAGTACGAATCCCGCAATCCATGTGAATGCACCACCGCCCATTCCCAGCCACGCATAATTCATCATCGCAAAGCCGCCTGCCGCCCCCGCCAGCATCACGGCGTTCAAATTGCCCATAGTGCACATAAACGGTTGCAGGATTGGGTTTAATAAATCGCCCGATGCAGGGTTAGCAATTGCGCCACACTGCGTTGCATCAACAACGCCCGATGCCGCCATTGACAATTCTGCGCCAACATACAGTACCGGTGTAATTGTGACATTTGAAATCGCGCGCAACGCGGTTGTGCCGCCCATACCCAGTGTCCCCAGAATTGCCCCAACAAACATTATGCGTGCGGCTTGTCGCCATACTTTGTCGAACCACGCAGAAAATTCCAGTTTCTTTTCCTTGGTGTCCAACGCAGTTGTTTTTTTCGCTGCGTCCCAAATATATTGCGTTGTGTATATAAACAGATAAATGCCAAAACCAATTACCAATAAAATCCAAATATTGTCCAGCATCGCTGTCCAGAATATTTCTGCGGCATTACCAATTACGCTGAACAGGTTTGAAATATACCCGCACAGGAAACAACCATTTGCGCTGGCAATATCATCACCCGCACCAATCGCGGTTAAAAAGTTCTGTGTGCTGGTGTATGTCAATGCCGCACCGCCAATGGACGATGATAAATACCAAATCCCCAGCCCAATTGCAATTGCGCCCATCAAAAAACGAATGGCCATGGAAATCAGTTTTGCTTTCATCATTTCGCACCGCCTTTGTCATCTTTCTTTGGTGCATCGCCACCCGACAGAACTGTTTTTGCTATTTTCGTCGCTGCCTGTACCACATCTGTGGTCAGACGCATTGCGTCATCGGCCAACTGGTCACCCATTTTGTGTTCTTCGCTGACGTCAAACGCCGACAGAACCATTTTTGTAACCTGTGGAATTTGGTCATATATGAAATTCAAAACATAGACCAGAACAACCGAACTGATTAAAGTGATTTGGGCCAAATTATCTTCGTTCAAATCGGCTGCAAAAACATCGCCCGACAAAATCGCACCCATCAATTCGGCGGCCGATGTCCCCGGCGCAGAAAAGAATTTTGCAATAATTACCATAATCACCGTGTACGTCAGTACGCACGACGCCAGCGAAATAATCGCGTTCAGCAAACTCTTGAATTGTCCAACGCCCAGTTTTGAACCCAATCCTGACATCCACGATGGCACGTCTGATGCACCCTTGAACGAAACCATAACCAATGACAACGGAAAGAAAAATGCAAAGAACATCATCGCAATGATAATGTCCACGAAATAAAAACAGAACCGCACAAATAACTTGAAAAATCCATAGAACAAATACAGCCCGACAAAGAACAGCATGATATGTTTTATCAGCGCGCCAATACCCAGTAACGCTTTCCACGTAAACGCGCTGTCCATCACGGCAATGCCCAGTTTCATAAACGATTGAAACTGTGTAATTGTCGTTTTCATCAACAAAATAATCGTGTCACGTAATTGCGGGCGATAGAATCCATCATTGGACATTTCCATCGGTTGGTACGAAACTTTTTCATTTACTGTGTCGGTATTGGTTTGCAGCATACTCTGGCTGTATACCAATGCGATTTTTGATGCGGGCTCAAACGTAACCTGTGTCATAAATCGCGGGAACATAACCCCCATGGACAGGAACGTCAACGCCACCAACGAATTGATAAATACCGGCCGTATGGATTTCGCGTACCATGGGTCGCGCACGCCACCCTTGATATTCTGCCACACGGCATTGATGACAAAGAACGCGAACAACACACAGAATATAATCGCACAGAAAATCGCAAATTGTTTATACACTGCGGCGGCGGCCGTTGATACAATCTGAAACAGGCGGTCAAAAACCTCGCACCCCCAGCATTGGACGGCAGAATCAACCAAAGAATCCATGAACCCGTTCATTTCTTTTTAATCCAACCCGCTATTTTGCCAATTTGCTTGCCCAGATTCTTGGCGTCACCCCATGTTCTGGACGCGTCAGAACCAACCTGTTTATATAACTTGTCCATGCCAGACCCAACATAAGAATTTAACTGGTCACGTGTCATTTCAAATATGCGCAACATCAAATAGAACGTCAGTATCGACGAAATCCATAACAGCGAGTGCCCGCCAAACCCAATGCCGGCATTTGCCATCTGGGGCATGTTGGTTGTGGCCGTGCCACCGGCGGCAACCACGAACACAGAATTTGACCAGTTAAACAATGATTTCACAATCGCCAAATTGACACACAGAATAAATGCGCATGCAATCATCGTGATAATCAGGCGTTGCAATGCCTTGGTAATTCCGGAAAAAGCCGGCCACACATCAAACCATTTGTTCGCATCTTTTGGCTTTGCCACCCACGTCAGAACCTGAAACGGGTACAATACCAACGCCATGCCGAAATTAAATATCGCCTGAATAATCAGCAACGCCATAAACAGGTTACTGCCCACAAATGCAACCACCAACAATATGCCCGATATGACATTCATGAAATCTTCGCCACCGTGTGGCACTAACGTAAGTAACCCGCGCAACCCACGCACAATAAATTCAAATCCTCGTTTGATAATCTGGTTGTTGGCGTGCGATATATCAGATACCGGTTGCACCAAAAATTCGCATGATGATTTGCTGATCCAACCGTGCGCCACAATGTCGGGCGGACATTCCACGGCGGGTGCGGCAACGCCTGTTTCATTTATCGTTTCAGTAATGCTGTGTGTGTACAACGCCCCGAATTGCAAGAACGGATTGACCAACCATTCGGTTACGTATACGGGGCGAATCTGTAATAACACGACCGCGGCGAAAATCGCACGAAACCCAGAATGCAAAACGTTTGTGGTGATTTTTTCGGCTGTAACCTTGCCCGACGCAAAATCGCCGCCACCCGAAAATCCAAAGAATCCCACCCATAATTTCGGCAGGTATAATTTAATCAAATACAATGATATGGAAACGGCGACAAAACCCCATATCAGAACATAAATTATGCCGTCGCCATTACCTACAAAAAATTCATAACCGCCCGTCGCCACCGCCATCAGCGCGTCCAGCACAATCGGCACCAGCGGGGCCAGATTTAACGCATCAACAATTTCATACTGTGCAAATGCTGGCACGGGTACGCCCGCACAAAACGCCGCAATCGCCAGCGCGCCCAATGCGCGCATCATGCACGTAAAAAGATTGCGTTTTGATAAAAACATTCTCTCTGGTATCTAAATTATCTGTTCAATTATATCACAATTTGGGACAAAATGTGATATAATTACAAATAAAATGAGCCGTTTGAAACAGTTTTGGATTGTTTTTTTATCGTTCCTGCCAATTTCGGCGGGCGCGGTTGCGCCATTTATAATTCAGGGCCTGATTGGTGCAACGGGCATATTGGGGTATTCAATATATCGTAACATGTCGCCGACCAATATGGCGGACGCAATGAACTTCTTTTCATCGTGTTGGTCGTGCCAGTTGTTTTCAGATATTGTTACGGCAATGTCCAATCTGTTGCCACGTGTGTACAGTGCAATAGGCAGCGTGATAATTCCAATCGCGGCGGGATTGACCGCGGTATGGTTCGCATGGAAAATATTTTCAGGATTCTTGAATGCTAAAATTGACCAGCCATGGTCGATTGCCAGTGCATTCAGTACGCATCTGATAAAATTGACCACGGTGTGTGCATTGCTGTTGATACCATTGCCACGTATGTTAAATGACATTATTTTTGAACCAGTGTTCAGTATTGGTTTTACGCTGAACAGGGCGGTTACCGGTAATGAAAAATTTGCCGAATGTATGGTTGCAACCGCTGTCGCAGATTCTGTGTCGGTCGACACCGCCGCGGCAAATGCGGGTGCATATTCACCAAAACTGCGCCACGGATTGACCTGTGAAATCGCCAATGTGCACCAGATAACAGGTCTGGGTATGACGGTTGGATGGACGATGATGAACATGGCATTTGATACACAATATATGCATAAATTGATGTGGAATGTGCCAGTGTTCCCAAATGTTCCAATCTTTTTTGCTGGTCTGTTGGTATTGGTGCTGTTCCTGATGGCGTTGTTGCCAGTGCCTCTGTATTTTTTAGAGGTATTTATAAAACTGTCCATGGATTTAATAATGTTGCCGTTTATGTTCTTGTCATGGCTGTTTTCGGGCTGGCCCATATTCCCCAGTGGTGGCAAAAATATTCAGGCGATTGTAAATGACGTGGTCAAAGGAACGGCTGGTATTGCCATGGTGGGCGTGTTTATAACATTCGCTGTGATGTTCCTGAATGCGGTGTTTGGCACGTGGGGCGGGGCGTCACGTTTGGCCACCGCGATGGCGCAAAACGATTCGTATTTTTTGATAGATGGATTGATGTTGCGCAATGACAGCATTATCACAATCCTGATGATGGGAATTTTTATCGCGATGTTTATGACCATGATTCCTGCGCTGGTCAAGACGTTGTTTGCCAACGTAAATATTCCGACATCATTCTATGAAGGGGTAAAAAAAGACCTGAATACCCTGTGGGGCGACCTGAAAAAATGGTACGCCGTGATAAAAAAATAAAAAATCAAGCCCTTTATTTAACATGCCCCCCTTTTTTGTGCAGTCCGAATCTGATATAATTCTTAGCAATGAAGCAATATCCGATTCTTTATTGGCCACGCAGAACGACCGGTGATGATGATTACCGCCTGTCGCGCAAGGTCATAAATACTGCAACCGGTATAATGCCTGATGTTATGACTGATGATTTGGATGTGGCGGGTGCGCTGCGCGATAATCCAGACGCGACGATATATTACCCTGTTTTTTGTGAATCAACCGGTTGGTGGGGCGAATTACTGGGGTCTGATGCGGTTGTGACCGATAAACTGATTATATCGCCAGAATGCCAGTTGATGGTTATTCGTGCATCATCTGTGGCGTCGGCCGCGCATAATTCGGGTCAAAATCAATTACTGGCGGCGGAAATATACCCGACCAGCGGATTTTTCAAAAAGATGAATTCCGGCATTGCAACGGTGGCCGATATGCTGGCCACGGACGCGGGCACGATTTTGGCACTGTTTTCTGGTAAAAACCAGTCACAGTTCATAAATGTACTGGAATCTACGGGCAATTCATACCTTGGGTGCATCGGTCGTTACTAATATTTCTTGCAATACAGAAAAATCCTTGTATAATCTGCACGCTAAAAAATTTAAACAAAGGGTAATAAGATGAAAAAAGGAATTCATCCTGAATATCACGAAATCAACGTCACACGTACAGACGGCAAAACTGTAAAAATGTACAGTTCTGTAAAAAAAGATTTGATTTTGTCCACAGATAACTTGAACCACAGTGCATGGACCGGCCAGCGTACAAATTCTGGCGAAAAGGGCCAGCGTGTTGAAAAGTTCAAGGGTAAATTTGCTGGGTTTAACTTCTAATCTAAAATACGGAAACGGGGCGCCGATATGGAACTGTTGATAAAAGGTTCAACGGAATTAAACAAGATGTTTATGGCATTGCAACGCACGGCCAGTGGGTTGCGCCATGATTTTGGTGAAATTGAAAACCTGCAACAGTCATTGCACGGTGCACACGATTTTGTGCAAAAGGCGTCCGCCCGTATCGAAGAAAGTATTCTGAATGATTTGTTGTTGGTGCGCCCATCGGCGGGTCTGTTGACGCCTAATGTAACGCGTGATGGCGATGGTCGCGATGAATTTGTGTTGTCGCTGTCGGGTGCGGCGAACTTTGTTCGTGCAAATCCGCATTTCGCGATTTCACTGGCGTTGCGCACAAACGACGAAACCAAAATCGCGTTGGTGTATTCCCCAATCGACGAACGCCTGTATTATGCAGAGGCAGAGCGTGGCGCATACGCGTTTTCCGCGTTTCATTCCGCCCGCGTCAAGGTTTCTAATATCGAAGAATTGCCAAACGCAACGGTTGCATTTAACACGAACGATTCGCGTACTGTACCTGCGGACATTCGTCGCACGGGTTGCCCAGCATTGGATTTGGCATGGGTTGCATCGGGCAAATTTGATGGTTTCGTATCTGATCCGTTGGATTTTGCGGAAATCGCCGCTGGTGACCTGTTGGTACGCGAAGCGGGCGGTAAAATTTCCATGGGGGCGGATTTAATTGCCACCAATGGTAAAATCGAATTGTAATTTGCGGGGCATTTGCCCCGCTTTCTTTTTGTCATGTACTTGCAAAGTTGAAATAAATATCTTAAACTTTGTGTCATGAAATTCAAAAAGTTCTTACGCATTCTGTTAAACATTATATTCTGGTGCTTTACCGCGGGAATCGCGGCACTGGCGGCATTGGTGCTGATTTACGGCAATGATTTGCCGGATTATAAAAAATTGGCAACATACGCGCCACCGGTCGCAACGCGCCTGTATGCGTCGGACGGGTCGCTGTTGATTGAATACGCCGAAGAACGTCGCGTATTTATTGATTTTGCCGATATGCCGCCCCAGTTGGTAAATGCCTTTGTCGCCGCCGAAGATCAGAATTTCTGGACGCACCCCGGTATTGATATTCAGGGTATTACGCGCGCGGTTATAAACAATACATTGGGTGCGATGGGTTTCCATACCAACTTTTCGGGTGCGTCAACCATTACGCAACAGGTCGCAAAGAATTTCTTTCTGACATCTGAACGCACACTGTCGCGCAAGATAAAAGAGGCGATTTTGGCACTGCGTTTGGAACGCACATTTTCAAAGCAGCATATTATGACCCTGTATTTGAACCAGATATTCTTGGGCGCGCGTGCGTATGGCGTTGGGTCGGCGGCATTGATGTATTTTAACAAGCCCGTTTCGGAATTATCACTGGCGGAATGTGCGTTTTTGGCATCGTTACCAAAGGCACCAAATAACCGTGATCGTGCGGTTGAACGTCGTAATTACGTCCTGCGCCGTATGGTCGCCGAAAAGTATATTACCCAAGAACAGGCAGATGCCGCCGCGGCCGAGCCACTGAATATCAACAGTGGATTTACCGCACAAATGGAATTGGATTTTCAATATTTTGCCGAAGATGTTCGCCGCCAATTACTGAATACAATCGGACGTGAAAAATTGTATAACGATGGTCTGTATATCAAAACAACCATTGTTCCGGAATTACAGCGTGCGGCCGCCGCGGCATTGAACAAAGAACTGGACAGATACAACGCCAACCGTGGTGAAAACGAACCAAAATTACAGGGCGCGATTATCGCAATGAACCCGCACACGGGGCGCATTGTGGCGATGACGGGCGGGCGTTCTTTTGCAGACAGTTCATTTAACCGTGCAACACAGGCGATGCGTCAAATCGGTTCAACAATAAAACCATTTGTGTACTTGGCGGCGTTGGAACGCGGCATGTCGCCAGAGGCGATGATACTGGACGCACCAATCGTTGGCTGGCGCGAAGATGACACATTGTGGAAACCTGAAAATTACGACAAGAAATTCTTGGGCGATGTGCCATTGCGTTTGGCGTTGGAAACATCACGTAATGTTCCGGCGGTGCGCTTGGTTGAAAAAATCGGCGTGTCCAATGCGATCGAGGTTGCCCAGCGTTTCGGTGTATACCCCCAGAATTTGAAGAACATCAATCTGTCGTTGGCATTGGGGTCGGGTGAAACGACGTTGGAAAATTTGGTGCTGGGGTATTCGGCATTTGTAAATGGTGGGCATGTAATTCAGCCGAAATTGGTCGATTATATAGAGGACAGATATGGTCGCGTAATCGATGGCGCGCCAACCGAAATGGTCGCGTGGTCTGATGATATGCAGCCAACACCAAAAACGGTGGAATCAGAACCCCTGTCAGACGCACAGAGTTTGTATCAACTGGTGTCGATTCTGCAAGGCACGGTTGAACGTGGCACAGGCAAACAGGCGCGTGTTACGGGCCACACAATTGCGGGTAAAACCGGCACAACAAACGATGTCAAAGATGTATGGTTTGTCGGATTCTCAAAAAATTTAATCGCGGGCGTATATCTGGGATTTGATACGCCACGACCACTGGGGCGTGGCGCGGGCAGTCATCAGGCCGCACGAGTATTTGCTGAATTTATGACAACGGCATTGGTTGGCCAGAAAAATCAGCCGTTTTCCGTGCCTGATGGTTTAACATTTGTTCGCGTAAATCGTCGCAGTGGCGCGGCCGCCGCATCTGATCCCGATGGCGTGATTATTACAGAGGCATTCAAGGCCGGTCAAAAACCCAACCCAGCACCCGCCGCACGTCGCGCGGAATCAAATCCTGTGGTTGGCGGTGTGTTTTAATTGCATGTCCATATAAAGTATGGTAAAATTTGGCTCGGAATCCAAGGAAAGGAAAAAACATGAAAAAATTTTTGGTAATTTTCGCAATGATTTCATGTGTCGCAGCATGTGACAAGAAAGCAGAAAACGACGCGATTGTTCGTACATGTGGCGACTATGCGGTTGAAATCAAATTGTCAGAAAATGGCGATACAGTTGATGCAACAATAAACGGTGACGCGACAACGCTGAACCATGCGGTTTCTGCATCTGGCGCACGTTATGTCGGTATGTTGAATGACACAAACGTAACCCTGTGGAACAAGGGCGAAGATTGGACATTGTTCTTGGGTGATGATGATACCGCGGTTGCGATTGAATGTGTTGCGAAATAAGATTTATTTTGCCACATCTTTGTGATAGAATAGTCAGCATAAGAAGGAGATTTTTATGCTGACTAATTTTTTTCTGTCGCGCGGATTCAGTTTTTTTGCCAGTGGCTGGACACAATTTGCGGCGGCATTTGGACTGTCTTTTTTGATAATGCTGTTGTTTGGCCGACCATTTATTGCCGCCATGCACGCGTGGCAGAAAAAAGGCCAACCCATCAGTGAAAATGTCCCAGAATCCCACCGACAAAAGGCGGGCACGCCAACCATGGGTGGAATCTTGGTCGTATTGGCCATTTTAATTTCGTCGGTACTGTTTATGCCAACCGACAGCGCGGCCGCGTGGATTGCGCTGACGGCATTGGTAATGTTTGCGGCGATTGGCTTTATTGACGATTATAAAAAGGTTACATCACAATCGAAAAAGGCGGCAAATGGCCTGTCACCATTGACACGTCTGGTCACCGAAGGAGTATGCGTTGTCATATTGGCGTACATGATAAACAGCATTATGCCACCATATATTCCGGAATATTCGCTGGCACTGGGCGCGGGCATAATTTTGCCATTGGGGTTGCTGTATTACGTGTTTGCGTATTTCGTTATTTGTGGGTCTGCAAATGCAACAAATATCACCGACGGTCTGGACGGTATGCTGGCAAAATTGTACATGCCGGTGCTGGTCGTACTGGTGGTTGCACTGTATGGTGCAACACGCATCGGATTTATGGACACGGTTATGTTTTTGCCAACGGCGTCCGGCCTGTATGCGGTTCTGGGCGCGGCATTTGGCGCGGTGTTGGGATTCTTGTGGTATAACGCGCGGCCGGCGGCAATATTTATGGGTGACGTTGGGTCACTGGCACTGGGTGGATTTATGGGCACGGTTGCAATGTTGCTGAAATCAGAAATCATTATGGGCATTGCTGCGGGTATGATGGTGATTATTCTGATGTCATCATTTATTCAAACAATGTGCTTCAAAATCACGCGTCGTATTACGGGTACGGGGCGTCGCGTGTTCCTGCGCGCGCCATTACATCACCATTTCGAAGAATTAGGTTGGCCAGAAACCAAGATTGTTGACCGATTCTTTATCATGTCGGTTCTGTTTTCAGGATTGGCATTGGTGCTGTTAAAGTTCGCATAATGTGTTCCAGCCCGCGCAAGCGGGCTTTTTTTATAAAATATTTTTTGACGGGTATATTTTCGTAAAAATCATGGTATAATACGGGCATGAGCATAAGAACCGAAGACAGTACATTGACCAGTTGGATTCTAGAGGTAGACCGTCGTCTGCTGTGGGCGGTGTTGGCACTGGTGCTGGTGGGGGCGATATTCGTCGTTTCCGCGGGCAGTGTGTCCGCCGAACGCATACACCAACCGTGGTATTATTTCTTGGTAAAATCCATACCATTTTACGTAATTGGGTTGATAACATTATTCGCAGCCAGCATGCTGAAAAAGAAATGGGTGCTGGGTATATCTGCGTTAAATATTTCTGTTGGACTGGTGCTGTTGGCGTGGACATGCATTGCGCCGTATAAAATCAAGGGGTCGGCCCGATTCGTTCATACGCCAATTACAAATATTTCCCCATCAGACATCATGAAACCTGGGTTTGTAATTCTGACCGCATGGTTCTTGTATAAAATGCACAGTGCGTATGGCGATAATATGTTCTTGTCGCGTGATGCGTGGCGTTTCCGTAAACTCAGTTGGTGGACGTATTTGGCAATATTTGTGCCGGTGCTGTTGATTATGTTTTTGCACCCTGACGTGGGGACGGCATTCTTGTACACAATTACGTTTGGCGGTATGACATTCTTGGCGGGATTGCCATGGTCGATTGTAATCGGTTTGGTTGGTTTTGGACTGTTTGCGGGTGTGACGGCGTTTATGATTATGCCACACGTGCATGCGCGTTTTATGTCGTTCTTTACCGGCCAAGGGGACAAGTATCAGGTAACGCAATCAATTCAATCGATTCAACACGGCGGTCTGTTGGGCAGTGGTGATGACGCATTCGTCAAAGAATCGTTGCCCGATGCGCATACTGACTTTATCTATGCCGCCATTGTCGAAGATTTTGGTGCAATCGTTGCGTGTGTGTTACTGTGTGCGCTGGTGTATGTATTAAAGCGTTTGACCACAGATGCCATGACATCACGAAATCCGTTTGTATTTTATGCAACGGGCGGCGCGGCGATACTGTTTGGAACACAGGTGTGTATCAATCTGGCAACAACATTGCATTTGATGCCGCCAAAGGGTATGACATTGCCATTCATTTCATACGGGGGCAGTTCGTTTGTCGGATTCTGTCTGCTGTTCGGTATGGTTTTGGCACTGATACGCGAAGATAAATGGAAATAGGGGAATAATATGAAAATATGGATTGCAACAGGTGGTACGGGTGGACACGTGTTTCCGGCACTGAGTGTCGCAACAGAATTGGTTGCACGTGGTCATCGGGTTATAATTTCAACCGACGGCCGCGTCAAGAAAATGGTGCGCGACGGCGCGCCAGCGGGTGCAAAATTGGCGTGTGTGTGGGCGTCTGGCGTTGGCGCAAAGAGCCGCCTGCACCAAGTCATCGCATTGTCCCAGATTGCGCTGTCGGCGGCGGCATTGACATTGCGTTTTGCGTTTTCGCGTCCTGCGCGTTTGGTCGCGTTTGGTGGTTATGCATCTGTGCCGGCGGTGTTTGCCGCGCACGTGTGGCATATTCCAACATTCTTGCATGAACAAAATGCCGCGATTGGTCGCGCAAATAAATTCACAATGCGTTGGGTTAAAACATTGATGACCAGTTTCCCAACCGTATCTGGCATTCCCGCTGGCACGTCCGCACGCGTGGTTTATACAGGCCTGCCGGTGCGCCGTGAATTTTTGGCATTGGCGGGCAGACCGATTCCAAAGCAGGGCAAATTGTTGGTCACGGGTGGGTCACTGGGCGCGCAAATCTTGGACGATGTTGTGCCGGTGGCAATCGCCGCAATGAAAAATAAAAAGATTTTTGTTACGCACCAGACGCGTCCTGAAAATGTTGCGCGCCTGCAAAAATTCTATGCCGAAAACAAAATCCATGCAAACGTGCTGTCGTTCATTCATGATATGGCGGCAACGATTGCCGATGCCGATTTGGTCATTGGACGCAGCGGGGCCAGCACGGTCATAGAATTGGAAACAATCGGTCGTGGTGCGATTTTTGTGCCACTGGGTATCAATCCTGATCAGGCCGCCAATGCCGCCAGTTTCGCGCGCTTGGGTGGTGGGTTCGCAATAGAGCAATCGAAATTTACGGCGCGTTGGTTGACGGCAACACTGACCGAATTATTTGATAATCCATCACGCTTGGCCAAGATGGCGCAAAAGTCATGCGTGCCGAATAATGCGGTGAATTTAATCGCCGACGAAATAACAAAATAATATCAGACGCATTTTCCGCTTGCGCGCGATTCGTCATTTGTTCTATGATTGAATCAGGAAGGAAAGGAAAATGCGTCATATCGCTGTTTCTGCGTTATCATTGTTTGTAATTTTACCTGCGTGGGCCAGTGCTCGCCTGCCGGTCGTGAATATTGCGGCGGGTGGTGTTTCGGCACGTGCGGCATTTGGCGACGTTGTTGCCACACCCACGGTGACCAAGGTAGCGGTTGCGCCTACCCCAACAACTAAAAAGGTTGTTGCACGCAGTGCAAAAAAAACGGTCGCACCCACGCCGGTTGTGACCACACAAAACGCGTCCGTGGATACGGGTGAACGTATTGCCGCACGTGATGATATTTTGTCCCCACATCGCCCCAGTGCGGATTTGTGGGCACGCAGCACATCGGACGCACCATTACGTATGCCGGACGCGTCTGAATTTGCCGTATACCGCACCGACAGTTTGTTACCCGAAGAAAACATCGATTCGTCCCGCGTTGCATCCACACGTGATGTAATTGCGCGCACCGAAAATGTGTCTGCAAATGTGCCAACGCCAACAGCGGCACTGTCTGAATTTGATGCGCAAATCGCGCACCTGAACGAATTGCAACAGCGTGCGAACGCCAGCGTCGCCGCAAATAACACCAGCGTTGCCACTGCGTCGCGCACCCGTCGTGCCGATGTCACGGTGCACAGTCCGATTGTTTCAACGGCGTCCGCCGCGCCACAGAAAAGTGCGCCAAAAACAGACGATGTTGCGTTATCACGTTTGGTTGTGCCAATGGACAACAATGACGTGATTGTTCGCGCGGTTGAAAAATCCGAATCACCACGTATTGCCGCGGTGCGCGATGATATGACAAAAATGTCGCCAACCGAATTGCGCAAGGCATTTCGTAAAACATTCTTGTCCGAAAATAAACATCTGTCGACATACCAGATGGACAATCGCTTTGACGTGGCCAGTGATATGACCACATCGATTGAGGGGTTCACATCGCGTCGTGATTTGTCAGAGGTTGGCGGTATTCGCCCACTGGAAATCAAAATAAAATTCCGCGACGATGATTCGGCATTGTCACGCGATAATTATAATTTGTTGTCTGAATATGCGGGAATTGTTGTTGCAAATCCAACACGTGCAATTCAGGTTGGTATTCCACAAAACGTCGCAAACAGTAACGATGCCCGCAAATTGGCGGCACGCCGTTTGGCCATCGTGGAACAGGTCTTGCGCGACAGCGGTGTTTCCGAACAGCGTATATTACCCGTATTGTCCCAGCGTAACGAAGATGGGTTCGTCCTGCGTATGATTTCGAATGACCAATATGAAACATTGACCCAAAAGCGTCGCGATATATTCGGCGACACCATTGGCAAAAAAACGTACAAGAGTATGAGTTGGTAATTCGTAATCTGTTTTCTCGCTTGATTGATTTTCTGTATCCGCCGTCATGTCCACTGTGCCAGACGGCGGTGTCATTACATGGTGAATTATGTGCCGATTGTTGGACGGCGTTTAATTGGATTGACGGCCCGCATTGTGCACAGTGTGGTTACCCGTTTCCAACAAATCTGGATTTGTCGCCAAATGCAAAGTGTCCGGTATGTGCGTCCGGTGGTTGTGAATTGGATTTAGTGCGCAGTGCATGCGTATATGACGATGCATCACGTGCGGCAATGTTACCGTTCAAACATTGTGGCCGCACCGCATACGCGCGATTTATGTCGCGTGCATGTATTTGGGCATTGCGTGATGTGGAAATTTCGCCCGACATTGTTATGCCTGTGCCATTGGCGTATCGACGTTTGGTTCATCGTACATATAATCAGGCGACATTGCTGGCGCGGCCAATCGCACGCGCATATGGGGCGCGTCTGGACGTGGACAGTGTGCGTCGTGCATATCGACCCGACATGGGGCATAAAAATGCGCGCCAGCGTGCCGAAAATATTCATGGCGTATTTCGGGTTGTGCGTCCCGACCGCATTCGTGGAAAACGGATTTTAATTGTTGATGATGTTATGACCACGGGTGCAACATTTTCAGAATTGCGCCGCGCATTGATGCACGCGGGTGCATCTGCGGTATACGGCGTATCGTTCTGTCGCGTCGCACGCGTTGTGCAAAACTAGCTGATTGAATTATTGTTCGTGTTGATAAGGGCACTCTTTATCATATGATTTTTGCGTGCCTCGATTTCTTGGGAAATAACCTTGGCAGAACACATACGAATCAGATTTTCCAATCTGTCGGCATATGTGACAGGTTTTTTTGCCTTGCGCTGTGCAGGTCGCTTTGATGCGGGCATATAATTCAAAACACGTTTTGTTGCCTGCATCGCAATATCGCCATTTATGTACATTGTGTACACACCACTCATACCATTGGCGGTCACGCCGGCGTATTGGCAACTCAGAATAATATTCAGTTCGTCCTCATCTTCGGGGTCGGTCAGGTCAATATAGTATTCTGTGGTTTCAGGTGTGTTTAACACCGACACATACGTGTATGGAATTGCTTGTTCCAAAAGAGTAATAAAATCTGTCTGCATCAAGTACCTTTTTTGCTATAATAATACATATCTGGTTTTTGTCAAGCGTCGCGCACGCGCGCGTATATGTGTGCTTGAATTTTGAAATAATTCTGATAGGATTTGCGGGTAATTACAAATAATACGAAGGCAAATTAAAAATGAATATTGAATTGGGCAAAAATATCAACGCACGCGAAATTGAAACCAAAATTCAGGAATTTTGGGACAATAATCATTTCTGGGACAACGATGTTAAATCGGACAAGCCCGCATTTTGCATCATGATGCCACCACCAAACGTGACGGGCAATCTGCATATGGGGCACGCGTTGGACAATGTTTTGTCTGATATTATTTGCCGTTATAAACGTATGTGTGGCTATGATGTTTTGTGGCAACCGGGGACGGATCACGCATCAATCGCAACCCAGTTGTTGGTGGAACGCGATTTGTCAAAGCGCGGCATCAATCCACGTACAAAAACAAAGCAAGAATTGCTGGACATCGCATGGGCATGGAAGGCGGACAAGGGCGGCCAAATTATCAAACAGTTGCACACACTGGGCGTAACGCCGGTGTGGTCACGCGAACGTTTTACAATGGACGCGGGACTGTCTGCGGCTGTAAATAAACTGTTCGTAAAAATGTATAACGAGGGGTTGATTTATCGTGCGCGCCGCTTGGTCAACTGGTGTCCAAAACAGCAAACATCTATTTCGGATTTGGAGGTAGAGGTTCGCGAAGAACACGGCAAGTTCTATTATTTCAAATACCCATTAAAAGACGGTGGTTTTATTGAAATTGCAACAACACGTCCTGAAACATTGTTTGGCGATCAGGCGATTGCAATCCACCCAGATAATGAAAAATTAAAACACTTGATTGGCAAAACGGCAATCATTCCGTTGACCAATATTGAAATTCCGGTTATTGCCGATGTGCACGCCGATCCGGACAAGGGGACGGGTGCAGTGAAAATTACCCCCGCACACGACAAAGACGACTGGGCGGTTGGCCTGCGTCACAATTTGCCGGTGGTGTGCGTTTTGACGGGTGATGCCAAAATGGCGGACATTGATGTCGTGCCTGAAAAATATCGTGGCATGGACAGATTTACCGCACGTGCCGAAATTATCAAAGATTTGGACGCCGCGGGTCTGATGATTAAAATCGATGACAAGATTATTCCAACACCATATTCCGAACGTGGCAATGTTGTAATTGAATACATGGTTCGCGATGAATGGTTCGTCGATGCGCCAAAATTGGCAGAACGTGCCATCGCCGCGGTAGAGGCAGGCAAGGTTAAATTTATGCCAGAACACCGCTATAACCTGTTTATGGCGTGGATGCGCGATATTCATGAATGGTCTATTTCGCGCCAACTGTGGTGGGGGCATCAAATCCCAGCGTGGTACGATGCCGATGGCAATATCTATGTTGCTGAAAACGAAGCGGCGGCGGTCGCACAATCAGGTGGCAAAGAATTGACCCGTGATACGTCATGTTTGGATACGTGGTTTTCGTCTGCGCTGTGGCCATTTTCTACATTGGGGTGGCCGGAAAAAACACCAGAGTTGGAAAAATATTACCCAACCGATTTGTTATACACCGGCGCGGACATTATTTTCTTCTGGGTGGCGCGTATGATAATGATGGGTATCTATGTCATGGGCGATGTTCCATTCCACACGGTGAATTTCCACGGTCTGGTACGTGATGCCAAGGGGCAAAAGATGTCCAAGACCAAGGGTAACGGCACAGACCCATTGACCACGATTGATAAATTCGGCGCAGACGCATTGCGTTATTGGGTGGCGACCGCGCCAATTGGTACCGACATCAGATACAGCGATGACGAGGTTAAACGTGGCTCAAAACTGTTGACTAAATTGTGGAATGCGGCAAAGTACACACTGATGAATCTGACCGATTTTGACCCAAAAACCGCCACGCCGATTGCGGTTGCCGACCGTCATATCGAAGACAGATGGGTTTTGTCTGAATTGAACAAAACAATCGCAGATGTTCGTCGCAATCTGGATAAATACGATAATTATAATTCCCGTGCCGCCATTGACACATTCTTTTACGAGGTGTTCTGTGACCAGTATCTGGAATTTATCAAAGACCGCTTTTGGTCACCAGAAAAATACGATGCCAAATCGAAACTGGCGGCGCAATGGGCGCTGTTTGAGGTTCTGCGTGCCATCATCGGTTTGTATGCGCCATTTATTCCATTCCTGACCGAAGAATTGTGGCAGAAAATTTACCGCGATGTTGAGGGTGGCGAAACCCTGCATCTGACTGCATTTCCGGCGGTGGATTCGTCGCGCGATACCGATGTTGCGGATATGCAAATTGCGCTGGACATTTTGCGCAATGTTCGCGGCCTGCGCACAGAACGCAAGGTTGGCAATGGTGCAAAACTGGAAACATTGACAATTCCGTCTGATACGCCGGTGGCATTGCATGGTGTGATAAAATCTGCCGCGCGTGCAAATGAAATCGTATTGGGTAACGCGATTGATTTCGTTGTTGCGCAAAACATTCAGGGGTAATCGCCGTGTCTGAAAAATTGATTGTAAAACGCATTTTGCAGGCGTACCAATGTGACCGATATGGGTATGTTCGTCCGCTGATTCTGATGAATGAATTACAGGGTTGCGCGGACACACATGCCGAAATATTGGGCTGTGGTCGTACTTTTTTGACCGAACACAACATGGCGTGGGTTGTTACGCACTATCTGGTCGATATTATTGAATTGCCGCGCGAGGGCGAAGAACTGACGTTTTCCACATGGCCATCAATGAAAGAATTACTGCGTGCCACACGTGATTTTGAAATTCGTGGCGCAGACGGTCGCTTGATGGTGCGTGCGACATCTCAATGGGTTCTGATTGATATGGCAACCCGCCGTCCGATGCGCTTGGACGATGCCGTGCCAACATTGGTACAACATGGTGCGCGCGCGTGGGACAGAATATTCTGCAAGTTCCCAGATTTCACACCCGAAAAAACGCACGTGTTCAAATGTCGGTTTGATGATATTGATGTGAACCAGCATATAAATAACGCGGTCTATGCCGTGTGGGCAACCGAAAGCGTGGGCTACACATACCGCAATGAACATAAATTGCGCAGTATTGAATTAAATTTCAAAAAAGAAATCAATCCCGATACGCCCCAGGTTGAAATTGATGTTAAAATTGATGGTGACACATCGCATCATAAAATCCGCACGGGCGACACCGAACACGCATCGGTCATATGCACGTGGGTTAAATAATAAAAAAACGCGCCACTGGCGCGTTTTTTATATTCCCCACCATTGGAGGGGGCGCATGTAAGTGCGACGGTGATGGTTCTGTCATTGCGAGCGTAGCGCGGCAATCCAGTTAGTTTAATGTCGCGCGCAGCGCACATTATTGGAACTCTGAACTTTGCACTTTGAATTTTTAATAAAAAAACCGCCAATCGGCGGATTTTTTTAGTTGGCGGCATTCACGGCCAAGCGTTTACGCCCCGCCGCGCGACGACGATTCAAAACCTCGCGTCCGCCCTTGGTTGCCATTCTTTCACGAAAACCGTGTGTCTGGACACGGCGTGTTTTAGATGGTTGATATGTACGTTTTGTTGCCATAACTAAATCCTTTTGCGCGTATATTTAACCACAGGTTTTTATAAAACGCAACCTTTTTATTTAGATTTTACCAATCCCAGTTTTTTCAGCCCCTCTAACATCAAATAGTAAGAGAATAACAGTGAAAACAAACGCCAAAATGGTAAAAACATCGTTTCTGCCCCGTGTTTAGTGTTATTTTGTGTGCTGTAACCGTTGGCGAATTGCGGTGATTGCAGCGTCCCTGGCGGCGGTGACCCGTGCGGCGGCGGCCTCGGCCGCGTTTATCATGTACAGGGTTACAACCGTGTTGATGCGAATGCCACGTAATTGCATGCGCAAGAAACTGTTGCGGTCGCCGGTCATTTCCAGCATATCATCAACAGTGTTTTGTGTGTCTTGAACAACTCGTTTCAATTTTTTCATGGTGTGCTCAGCGTATCACAAAATGTTCTTTTGTCAATGCGTTTTTTAGGGTTTATGTCTTGACCAAAAGCGTAAAAATTTGCTATTCTCGTTATATCAAAAATAGGGGAAAAGTAAGTATGTCTGAAATTATCAATAATACCGATGACGCGGCCGTTAAAATTCCACAGTCGTCCATTGAACATGAAATGCGTACCAGTTTCTTGGACTATGCGATGTCTGTTATTGTCGACCGCGCGTTGCCTGATGTTCGCGATGGTTGCAAACCGGTGCATCGTCGAATTTTGTACGTTATGAACGATGTTGCACCTGCAACCAAGCCAACGGTTAAATCTGCCCGTATTGTGGGCGAGGTTATGGGTAAATACCACCCACATGGCGACAGTTCTATTTACGAGGCAATGGCCCGTATGGCACAGGACTTTTCTATGGGTGAAACCTTGGTTCAGGGTCAGGGTAACTTTGGTTCGCGCGACGGTGATAAACCCGCGGCCATGCGTTATACAGAGGCACGCTTGTCCAAACTGGGCGCGTCGCTGATGGACGATATGGACAAAGATACTGTTGATTGGCAACCGAACTTTGACGGTTCTTTGCAAGAACCTGTGGTTTTGCCAACCAAGTTCCCAAATTTGTTGGTCAATGGTGGTTCTGGTATTGCGGTTGGTATGGCAACAAACGTACCAACGTATAACTTGGGCGAAATCTGCAATGGTATTTTGGCAATTCTGGACAACAAAGATATTTCAGACGATGAATTATTTGGCATTATCCCAGGGCCTGATTTCCCAACGGGTGCGGTAATTATGGGACGCGCTGGTGCGTACAAGGCGCACACAACTGGTCGTGGTTCAATTATTATTCGCGCAAAAACTCATATGGAAAAATTCCATGATCACGACGCAATCGTCGTGGACGAAATCCCGTATCAGGTCAACAAGGCGCAAATGATTATCAAAATCGCCGAATTAATAAAAGATAAACGTATCGAGGGTATCGCCGAAATTCGTGATGAATCGTCCAAAGAAGGTCTGCGCATCGTCATTGAATTAAAGCGTGATGCGATTGCGGACGTTGTACTGAATCATTTGTTCCAGTACACAGAAATGCAGACGAATTTCCCAGTGAACATGATGGCGTTGAATCGCGGTCGCCCGATGCTGTTCAATATTCGTGGTGTTCTGGACGCGTTCATTGATTTCCGGTGCGAGGTTATTCGTCGCCGCACAATTTTCGATTTGAACAAGGCGCGTGCCCGTGCGCATACATTGTTGGGGCTGTCCGTTGCCGTTGGTAATTTGGACGAAGTCATTGAATTGATTAAATCCAGTCCAAACCCAGATGCCGCGCGTGATGCGTTGGTGTCGCGCGGTTGGCGTGCGTCGGACATCGAATCGTACATTCAACTGATTGATGATCCAAATACAGAATACAAAGATGGCATGTTCTATATGTCCGAAGATCAGGCGCGTGCAATTCTGGAATTACAGTTGCATCGTTTGACCGGTTTGGAACGCGACAAAATTCACGAAGATTTGACTGAACTGGGCGCGTTGATAAAAGACCTGTTGGACATTTTGGGCAGTCACGAACGTATCGTTCAAATCATTCGTGACGAAACCGCATCTGTGCGTGATAACTGGTCATCACCACGTCGTACAGAAATTTCCGATGCCGAAATCGACATTGATATCGAAGATTTGATTGCCCGCGAAGATATGGTTGTCACCGTGTCGAACACTGGTTACATCAAACGTGTTGCGCTGGATACATATCGCGCCCAGAAACGCGGGGGCAAGGGACGTAATGCCATGACGACCAAGGACGACGATTACGTGGTTCAGGTGTTCGTTGCAAATACGCATACACCACTGTTGTTCTTCAGTTCCAAGGGCCTGTGCTATAAATTGAAAACGTATAAATTGCCAGAGGCCGCTGCCGCGGCCAAGGGACGCCCATTGGTCAACCTGTTGCCACTGGAAAATGGCGAAACAATTACAGCAATCCTGCCAGTCCCCGAAGAAGAGGTTGAACGCGTCCGTGCATCGGGCAAGGAACATTTCTTGATGTTCGCAACCGCGTCTGGGACGGTACGTCGCAACCGCATGTCTGACTTTGACCAGATTCGTGCAAATGGTAAAATCGCAATGAAACTGGACGAAGGCGACAGTTTGATTTCTGTCCTGCCATGTAACGAAGAACAGGACGTATTCTTGGCAACGTATCGTGGTCGCTGCATACGATTCCCAGTGGACGAAATCCGCGTATTTGCCGGCCGTAATTCAACTGGTGTGCGTGGTATGAATCTGGGCGCAGATGATCGTATCATCGGTATGGCGATGTTAAATCACGGTGAATCTGACGCGGCGGTTCGTGCGGCATATATCAAGCAATCACGTGCGGCACGTCGCGCGGCAACCGGTGTTGACGAAGAAGCATCTGACGAAGATGAAGAGGCAACATCTTTGGTTCTGACCGATGACCAGATGGCGCAAATGGCGGCGAACGAACAGTTTATTTTGACCATATCTGAAAATGGTTTCGGTAAACGTACCAGTGCATATGAATATCGCACAACGCACCGTGGTGGAAATGGTTTCGCAAACATCAAACTGGGTGGCAAGAATACCGCGGTTGCGGGTTCGTTCCCTGTGGAAAATGGTCACGACGTTATGATGGTAACCGACGGTGGTAAAATCATTCGTACACCGGTTGACGATGTCCGTATTGCGGGTCGCGCAACGGCGGGTGTAACATTGTTCCGTACGGGCGAAAATGAACGCGTGGTGTCTGCTATATCTATCGTCAGTGACGAAGCCGAAGAGGCAGAAGTCGAAGCTGACGCGGCACAAATCGCAGAATAATCACGGGGGCGCGTATGCAAAACACTGAATACTTTGCGTCAATAAACGAAGTGTCCAAACAGTTGGGCATACCTGCGCACACCCTGCGTTATTGGGAACGCCAATTCCCCGTTGCCATTAAACCGACAACGGGGGCGGGCGGTCGCCGTTATTATCGCACGGAAACGGTTGCACGCCTGACGGTGATACGTGATTTGCTGTATACGCGTGGTATGACCATCGCGGGGGTAAAAAAACTGTTGCGTGATGGCACATTCCCAGACACCGCGTCCGCGTTAAATATTGCGCCGACGGCGGTTGCCGTCGCGCCTAGTGCGCCTGTATCACAAAATAACAGCGACCAAATTGATACTGCAATTGATTTGTTGTTATCTGCCAAACAGTTATTGACGGTGTCACAATGATATTTACATCAATGCCACATTTTTTAACAAATCTGTTGTGCGCGTTTGTATGGAACAAGCGTGAACGCAATCGCGTGCGTGCGGTTCTAAATTCACCGGTGGCGCGTGAAATTCGTTTTATTCGTCGCGATTTGGGTACAAAGATATTCAAAATAAAAACATTTGTTGGCTATCAAGGACGCAGTTTACTGATTGCCGTCAATGACCAATGGATATACAAGTTTCCACTGTATCGCAGTAATTTTCGCAAATTGGCAGAAAATGAAAAACGCATTGTTGACGCGCTGCAACCAATTTCGCCAATACACATTCCGTCGGTTGAATTGCTGTATATGGGGCGTGATAAAATCCCCGTTCGTAAATACGAATTTGTGCGTGGTTGTGGTGTGCGCCAGTTAAATCCGAATATGGTCTTGAAACACAAAACAAAATTGGCGCGCCAACTGGCAAACTTTTTGTATCAGGTGGCGTGTGCCGATCCCGCTGAAATTCGCGATTTGAAACCAACGCCCGACGATGCACCACGGTATATGTACGGCTGGTCACAGGGTGATTTGTGCGATAACTTTTTCGCAGACCCAAAAACGATGCAGGTTGTTGCAATTATTGACTGGGAAGATGCGTGTTTCGGCGACCTGTCGCCCCAGATGGGGTATAACAAAAATTCACCCCAGCGTGAATTGATGGACGCGGTGCGTCACGAATATGATGTGCTGTATAAATCTGGGGGTAAACGTGCCCGTCGCGCGACAGCACACGCCAAATAAATTCATTAGATTCAGCCACCCTTGTCATTGCGAGCGCACTAAAAATACGGTGTTCGATTCCCCATGTGACATACAACAAAATAAAATTACCCCGCTGTCGCAGGGCACTTTTATTTTGGCAGTCCCGTGCGGGGCTTGGCTATCGCCGCCCTTGCAAAATTTGCAGGGCAAACCGGCGTGCGCCCGCCCGCCTTTTTGCTGCGGGTCGAACCCCAACCACGGTGTTCGATTCCCCATGTGACATACAACAAAATAAAATTACCCCGCTGTCGC
>OIZA01000113.1_pt1 | contig 48641 bp, 48 predicted proteins | sample 1588381 | NCBI WGS metagenome assembly OIZA01 (sample SAMN03283277) | human gut metagenome | biome: human-associated habitat; material: feces | host: Homo sapiens | place: Peru | collected 2012 | reverse complement strand
TTAACGAAGCCACAGGGCAAAAGACTTTTTACAGGGCGGCTTATCTTTATCTGAGCCCGCCCTTAGCCCCCGTGCTCATTATTTCTGACCTCTGCGGGAGTAGCCTACGCTGCCCCTTTTTGAATCGGTTCTCTTAAGATCGGTCATCTTTTCGTCGCTGACCTGCTTAAAGCGAGCCATCATATCCTCAAACGACTGCTTCTCGCCCGTGGGTGCGGATGACTTCTGACCGTTCCAGACCTGGGGTGCGGAGCGCTTTTCGCTCCTCTGCCTCTGCTGCGGTCTGCGCTCTCTCTGCTGCTCTTTGGGCTGATCGTTGAGCTTCTTGATGGAGAGGCTGATCTTGCCCTGCGGGGTGATGGAGATGACCTTTGACGTGACCTCCTGCCCGACAGAGAGATGCTCCCTGATATCCTTGACATAGTTCGGCGCGACCTCCGAGATATGAATCATACCCGTCTTGCCGCCCTCTAATTCTACGAATGCTCCGAAATCGGTAAGCCCCGTAACCTTGCCGCTGACAACTGCTCCTTCTTCGATTTGCATAAACTAAGCTGATCCTTCCGTGTGTTTTGAATATATGAAACTGATAAAATCAGTTTATGACACCGCGGAGTCGTAATAGACTCTTTCCTCGGGTTTAGCATAGCCATACTGCTCTCTGGCGATGCGCTCGATGTAATCGGCTTCGTCGCCGCTCTCGATATAAGCCTCGAGGTCGGCATTCTCATCAAGCTGCTGATTATATTGTGACACAAGCTCGGCGTTGATCTTCTTCTGCGCCGAGACCTTGAAGCAAAGGCTCAAAAGCGTAGCCACGAAAAAGCATACAAGTGCAAATACAAAGGTGCAGACTATCACGCTGTGTTTCCTGGCGCGGGTTTTAACAGCTGCCATAGTATCTTAATCCTTTCGATTTTTGAAAAGAAAACAATTTTTGTAATAACCTAATACATTATACACTATGCTCTTATGCTTTTGCAAGAGAAATTTTGCATTTTTATCGTTTTTTATCGAAGTTTTTCGCAAAAAAGCGGCATTTTTTTCATGTTTGCGACGAATTTTAGCTCCAAGCCGCCTGAAAGGCTTAAAAATCACCGCCGCCGCGCGGTGAACCGTCCTCACGGCAAGCGAAGTGACCCTGACGGCGATCGCGCCGAACGAGATGTAATATATCATCCAGCCGAGCGCCTCTCCGAGGGCGATAAAAGCCCTCACCCTGCCGCCGTCAAGCGCCATGACAAAGCAAAAGTTGGAGAAAGCGCACACGCAGAAATACAGGATATCCATCGCCAGCACGAAGCCCGCCGAATTCGATATCATCAGCCGCACGGTGCGGAAAACATCATACAGTATCCCGAGCAGGAAGCCGAAGCCGACCGAGAACAGAAACAGCCTCGCCTGCTCGGTCATTCCCTGAATATATACCATTTATCTGAATACCCTGCTGAAAAATCCGCCGCTCTTGGCGGTCTCCTCGGAATAGATAAGGGCGGAGATGCTGCCCTCCACGGTCAGCTCGCCGACTTCAACGCTCAGCCGATTGATATGCAGATCCTTGCCTCGCACCGTCAGCTCACCGAGGTCGGTAAACACGACCACGGTCTCCTCGTCGAAGCTGTCGACATCCGACACGCCGGAGACGGTGAGAAGCCGCCTGTCCTCAAGCACGAGATTGTGGGGCATCGAGGGCATATTCTTTTCATCAGGCATAAAATAAACCTCCCGTTAAATACTTTCATTTTTGTTAAATGATATGCCTCGGGAGGCTCGTTTATTCTTAATTAAAGCTGGCGGAACATGAGAGCGGCGCTCTCCTTGGTGGCGTGCTCCGTGACGCTGAGCACCTCGAAACGGCTGGTGTTGGAGCCGAAGGTCAGCTCGATCACGTCGCCGACCTTCACGTCATACGAAGCCCTTGCGGGCTTGCCGTTGACGCTCACATGCTTTGCGTCGCACGCCTCGTTGGCGACGGTGCGCCTTTTGATAATTCTTGATACTTTCAGATATTTGTCGAGTCTCATCGTACCCTCCGTAAAACATAAGGGGCTGCCGAAAGCAGCCCCCTGTAAATCAATAATTATTTAGCAACCTTAGCCTTGAGAGCGGAGCCTGCCTTGAAAGCGGGAACCTTGGTTGCGGGAACGGCGATAACTTCACCGGTTCTGGGGTTACGAGCCTGCTTCTCAGCGCGCTCACGGACCTCAAAAGTGCCGAAACCTACGAGCTGAACCTTCTCACCTGCTGCAAGAGCGTCAGCAACTGCTGCAAAAACAGCGTTAACTGCCTTCTCGGCGCACTTCTTCTCAATACCTTCGTTCTTTGCGATTGCGTTTACAAGATCTGACTTATTCATTTGTTTTACTCCAATCTTTTAAATTCTATTTATGAAATACACGAGGTATTCATATTTACTTTTGCAATTTTGCCTCGTCCCAGAGGCGGTCAAGAGTTTCGATACCGACGGTCTTCATATCAATGCCTCTCTCGGCAGCCATACGCTCGACCTCGGTGAATCTCAAGAGGAATTTATCGCTCGCTGCGGTAAGGGCTTCCTCGGCGTCGACCTTGACAAACCTCGACACATTCACCGCTGAGAAGAGCAGGTCGCCCAGCTCCTCGGCGATATTCTCTTTATCTTGATTTGCGACTGCGGCCCTGAGCTCCGCAGCCTCCTCGTCCACCTTGTCGAGCGCGCCGGAGACATCGCTCCAGTCGAAGCCGACATCCGCCGCTTTCTTTTGCAGCTTGGTCGCCCTCATAAGAGCGGGCAGCTCGCGGGGCACGCTGAGCATGGACTCGGTCGTGGTCTTTTGACCCTTTGATTTGCGCTTGATGGCATCCCAATTTGTGAGCACGTCATCAACGCCGCTGACGCTGACTTCGCCGAACACATGGGGGTGACGCTCGATGAGCTTCTTGCAAACGCCGTCCGCCACATCGTCGAAATCAAACACGCCGCTCTCCTGCTCCATAAGAGCGTGGAACACGACCTGCATGAGCAGATCCCCCAGCTCCTCGCACATGAGAGCCTTGTCGTCCTTATTTATAGCCTCGATGACCTCGTAGGTCTCCTCTATGAGATTTTTCTTGATGCTTTGGTGGGTCTGCTCGGCATCCCATGGGCATCCGCCGGGTGCGCGGAGAAGCTGCATGATCTTCACAAGGTCATAAGCGTCATATTTATCCTTAAACTGAAAATCCTGCATTTTTTACCTCCGAGAAACGACTAATTAGTATTTTAACCTAAAAGTCCGTATTTTTCAAGCACTTTTGCAATTTTTTCTCCCTTGGGAATGACAGAAATGTCTTCTTTTGCTACTCCTTTTATCAAAAGAAGGGAAATCAGGTAGACAATAGCAGCCAGAGCGATAGCTATGAGCGCCGAAATCGTGCCCATATTGAGAATGCTCTTGGAGGTGTCGGCGGGAAAAATGCGGTTGAGCAGGCCGTTCGTCGCGTACGCGGTCACGCCGCAAAGGACGGCGCAGATAAGGGGCTTGAGGAATACCGACGACCAGCGCACATGCACCTTGGATATCCTGAGCAGCGACGCCATGTTGCAGGTGACGATTATGACATAGAAGAGTATCGTTCCGACGACGGCGCCGTAGATATTGAGCTTGGGATTACCAACAAGGATGAAATTGCAAAGAATCTTACAGACAGAAGCAACAACGACGGATTTGACGGGGATATCCGCCCTGCCGATAGCCTGGAGCATATTGGTGGTCGGGGTAGATATGGCGATTATGCCTGTGGCAAAGCCGTAAGCCGCCATTATCGGGGCGATAACCGAGATAGCGTCTGAGCTGGAGCCTCTGCCGTAGAGGATAGTGAGAATGGGGGTCGCAAGCGACGCCATACCGATGCCTGCGGGCAGCGCAATGAGCATACCGACTCTCAGGACTGTCTCAATGGTGGAGCGGGTAGCCTTTTTATTCTTAACGACCCATGCGGCGGCGAGGGCGGGCAGAGCGCTCACGCCGAGCTGGATGGTTATGGTGGGCACGAGATTCTTGAAGTCAAGAGCCGAGCCGTAAGCGCCCCAGAAATATTTGACGACCTCGCCGACGTCGGAGAGGTCGAGCCTTGAGAGCCTGACCGCTTCGTTTATCGCCTCGGAGTGCATCTGAATGACAGTGTTGAAATCCTTATCAAGCGCAGTCCTGAGCCTCGCCTGAATGGTGACGGTATCTATAAGATTGGTTATATTAAGTATAAGAGCGCTGATAACCATGGGGATGGCTATCTTTATCATTTCCTTTGCGATGACCTCGCCCTTGGGGGGCTTCGGCGAATTGACAAGCTGCACTCTCTCAAAGCCGTCGCCCTTTATCTTATGGCACACCATAAGGAAAAGCAGGCTGGCTATCGAGCCGACTGTAACGCCGAGCACCGCGCCCGCGGCAGCCCACGGGACTATCACGCTGTTTGCCTCGGTGAGGCTCGTGACCTGATTGCCGAATACGGTGGCGCTGACATTGCCCGAGGCAGCCATACCCTTGGCATATTGGCTTGCGCCGACGGACATAACGGTCTTGGCAAGCAGCAGGCCGACCACGAGCTTGCCCAGAGCCTCAATGACCTGGGATATTGCGGTGGGGGTCATATTCCTGAGGCCCTCATAGTAGCCTCTGTAGGCCGACATATAGCAGCAGAAAAGCACCGACGGGGCAACGCAGAGGATTGCAGAGATGCTCTTGAGACCCGCTACAAAGTAGGCGTAGGGGTAGGCGACGATAAAGATTATCAGCGTGCCGACCGTGCCGACGATGAGGAAGATTCGCTTTGATACGTTGAAAACCGCTCGCGCGTCACGGTATTTGCTCAGAGCCACATTCTCCGCGACCATTCGGGAGACTGCGACGGGCAGACCCGCCATTGAGATGGCGAATATCGGGGTATATATCTCGTATGCCGACTGGAAATAACCTCTGCCGACCGTGCCGAGCATATCCGTCAGCGGCATTTTAAACAATGCGCCGATGACCTTGACGGAGACGACGGCGACCATGAGTATCACCGCTCCGTTAAGGACCGACTGCTTTTTTTTGAAAGCCAATAGGCTCACTCTCCTTCATCCTGTAAATTCCCGCAGGAGCGAATCCGACGGGAGCAAAGAAGTATCTATATCCTTAAACAGCTTCAGCTTATTGATAAGCAATGCCGCTTTCTCACGAAATTCGGGTGCCTGCGCCGCCGAGAAAAGCTCGCAGGCCGTCTGAGCCATAAGGCACGGCTCACAGGGGTGAAAGGAATCTATCCTCACATCCGCCAGCTCCTCAAACGGGAAGAGGAATCTGTCCTCCCCTCTTTTGACGCTGCTCCATATGCCGAAGGTGCGCTCGACGGGCATTGAGCGGAAGAGATGATCTCTCACCGTGCGGCGGATAAACCGCAGCTCACGCTTCGAGAGCAGCACACTGCCGTCATCCTCATAGACCCTTGACGACACGCTGACATATATCTTATATAAGCTGTCCTCGGGCAGCTCGTCTGTAATTATCGGATTGAGCGCGTGCAGCCCCTCGATAACGATTATGTCGTTATCGTCAAGGGCTATATGCTTCGCACCGTCGCGCTTGACACCGCTTGCGAAATCAAACACGGGCAGATAGCTCTCGCTCTGAGCCGCCAGCTCGCCGAGGCAGCGCCGCAGCAGCGGGATATCCAGCGCCTCAACGCTCTCATAATCCGGCTCGCCCTTGTCGTTGAGCGGGTACGGCTCGTCATGGGAGCGATAGAAATCATCGAGCGAGACGGAATACGCCCTGCCGCCCATACGCTCTATCTGAGCCGATATGAGCGAGGCTGTGGTGGTCTTGCCCGAGGACGACGGCCCCGCAAGCATAACTATCTTTTTGTCTCTGTCATTAAAAACAATCTCCGCCGCCTCTTTCACACGGCTGCGGTAACGCCCAGCGCAGGAATCAACGAACTCCTGCGGCGCAAGCGCCATATTGTTGATATCGGAATAGGTCCACTTTGAATTCACGCTTTCATCACCCTCATAAAACTTAGTATGACAGATAAAAGCTCTTTATTCCGTTTTTTCGCTCCGTTATTTTATCGAAGCCCGATATATATTCATAAGGATATTTATAATTAAATATACGCTCGACCTTGGTGCCGCCCGGCTCGCAGAGCTTGGTAACTCCGCCCGCCCCCGCGGCAAGCACGGTGTGGCACTCCTCCATCATAAAGACATTGTAAAGTCCCTGTGTGCCGCTCCTGCACCAACCGACATTCTCAAGATTGCCGACGCACTTGCTCTGTCTATACATATAATAAGGTGAATATCCGCTGCCGTCAAGATGTTTCCACGCATAATCGAGCATTTTTTTAGCCTCGTTGCCGCCCGAAACTCCCACGCCGGAGGCATTAAGCTCCGACGAGCGCTTGAGAGCGAGAGTGTGCACCGTGATATTCTCGGGCGAGAGCGCCACGGCGGTGTCAACGCTCGCGGTGAAATCCTCATAGCTTTCGCCGGGCAGACCCGCTATCAAATCCATATTCACGCAGTCGAAATCGTAGGATTTGGCGAGCTGATAAGCCTTCATCGCCTGCTCGACGGTGTGATTTCTGCCGATAAGCTCCAGTGTTTTTTGGTTGAAGGTCTGCGGGTTAATGCTTATCCTGCCGACGTTATGTATTCTGAGCGCCCTGAGCTTCTCGGGGGTGACGGTGTCGGGCCGGCCTATCTCGACGGTGTATTCCCTGAGCGTTGAGAGGTCGAAGCTGCTCTCGACCGAGCAAAGCAGCCGGTCAAGCTGCGGCGCTTCGAGCACACCTGGGGTGCCTCCACCGAAATAAACGCTCTCAAGCCTCAAGCCAAGCTCGCGCGCGATGCCGCCGAGCTCACCCAGCTCGTCGGAGAGCTTCTCGAGATACTCCGGCAGCAGCTTGCGGGCATTTGAATTGGTTATCGAGTGCGACACAAAGGAGCAATAGCTGCACCTTGTGGGGCAAAACGGGATCGAGACATAGAGGCTGAAGGAATTCGGCCTTGATGAGGCGACTATCTGCTCCTCCGCCTTCGCCACCGTGGCGGCAAGGCGAGCCTTCTCGGGGCTGACGAGCAGCCCTTTGGTGAAATAATCCATAGCACCCTGCTCGCCGAGCTGAGCGGTCAGGCGCAGCATGAGCTTTGAGGGGCGGACTCCCGTGAGCACTCCCCACGGCGGCGTATAGCCCGTCTCGGCGGACAGCAGCTCAAACATGAGCTGAGCTATACGCAGCTCGCATTTGTCACGCAGCTCATCCTCGGGCGCCGTGACTTTGTCGCCCGCCGAGCGCACGCTGCCGTTTATCGAGGTTATCACCTCGACCCTCGCTCCCCCGTCCTCGGGGAAAAGGCGCGTCTCAACGGTCAGAGGGTCGTCGCCGCTACCGTCGTATTTTATTTCTATCTTCTCATTCGGGTAATAGACCCTGCAAAGATTCTCGCATTCATAATGAAAATCGTGACCGAAGATCCTGAGTATCAATTCTTATTCATCCTTCGTATCCAGTGATTGCTGACCCTTTCGGAGTCGAGCGTGGTCTCACGGTTATGACCGGGATAGACCCTGTAATCGCCGTCAAGGGCGATGATTCGGCGTATTGAGGACTGCATATCCTCCGCGCTGCCGCCGAGCAGATCCGTCCTGCCGACCGTCCTGCAAAACAGCGTGTCGCCGCTGAACATTACACGGTCGTTCACAAAGAGGTAGCAGACGCTGCCGGGCGTGTGACCGGGGGTGTGCATCACTCTGATGACATCATCGCCGAGCCTCAGCTCATCGCCGTCCTTCAGCAGCACATCGGCATGGACGGGCTGCTGCGCCATGGGCATTGCGCCCCTTGCAAGGCTGCGCTCGTCATTATAAAGGCATTCGGCGTCCTTCTCGTGGATGCAGACCTCGGCGCCCGTCGCCTCCTTGAGGCCGTAAACGCCCATGATATGGTCAAAATGCCCGTGGGTGAGCAGAATATATTTGACCTTGATGCCCTCGTGCTCTTTAAGAGCGGCGGGCAGGCACTCGGCATAGAAGCCCGGGTCGATGACCGCGGCTTCGCCGCTCAGCTCGTCGATAACAAGGTAGCAATTCGCAAAAATCTCATGCTCCAGCTTTATCTTTTCTATCTTCATGCGTTATCCTCTTTTCTCCCATATATCGGTATCCATGACTATCGTAACGGGGCCGTCATTATCAATGGAGACAAGCATATCAGCCGCAAAAACCCCTGTCTCCACCTTTTTGACCCCCGCTTCTCTCAGATGCTCGCAGAATGCGAGATAGAGCCTGTCCGCCTCCTCGGGCGGGGCGGAGTCGGTAAACGACGGGCGGTTGCCCTTCTTGATATCGGCGCAAAGTGTGAACTGCGAGATGACAAGTATCTCGCCCCCGATATCGAGGACGCTTTTATTCATCTTGCCGTTCTCATCCTCAAACACGCGCAGCTTCGATATCTTAGCCGCAAGGAGCTGCGCCTCGGCGTCGGTATCGCCCTGCATAACGCCAATCAGCACGTTGAAGCCCTGACCTGCGCTGCCTTTAAGCTCGCCGCCGACGGTAACGCTCGTGCGCTTAACTCTCTGAACTACCGCTCTCATCGCTTTTACCTCCGTTTATCAGACACCCGTTCTCTCAACGCTGAGCACGCCAGAGATCTTGGAGAGCTTCGCCGTCAGAGAATTCAGATGCTCAACGCCGTTGACCGAGACGGTCAGCATTATCGAAGTCCTGCCGTCCTTGGTGTTGCGGGTGCTGATATCGTTAATCATAATGTGCATATTCGCAAGCAAGCTCGACACATCGGCGAACAAGCCTATGCGGTTAAGGCAGGATATCTGTAGGGTACACTTGAAATCCTCCCTGATATTGGTATCCCAATAAGCGACGACCCATCTGTCCGGCTCGCCCGCCTTGGAGATATCCGCGGGCACATTCGGGCAGTTCCTTGTGTGGATCGACACGCCGTGACCCCTCGTGATGAAGCCGATTATATTATCGCCCGGCAGAGGGTTGCAGCAGCGGGAGAATTTGATAAGGCAGTTATCTATCCCCTCGACCACGACGCCCTCGGTGCTCTTGGTGCGTTTCTTGACTGGCGCTATGTTGATGACAGGCTCCTCAGCCTTGGTCATCTTGACATAGTCCTCTTTTATCTTAGGCATCATGTGCATGAGCGAAATGCCGCCGTAACCTATCGCGGCGTAGAAATCCTCGATGCTCTTGCAATGCTGCCTTTCGGCTATCTTCTTAATGAATTCGGTATACTCAGGCTCGGCAAGGCGGATGAAATTGCGCTTGAATTCCTTCTCGACCTCGGCTTTACCCTCTGCGATATTCTCATCCCTGCGCTCTTTTTTATACCACTGCCTTATCTTCGCCCTCGCCTGACTGGTCTTGACAATATTGAGCCAATCCCTGCTGGGGCCTTTACCCGGCTGAGACGAGGTAAGCACCTCGACTATCTCGCCCGTTTTGACCTGATAATCGAGCGGCACTATCCTGCCGTCCACCTTCGCGCCTATCATCTTGTTGCCGACGGCGGAGTGAATGGCATATGCAAAGTCGATGACCGTCGCGCCCATGGGCAGGTTGAACACGTCGCCTTTTGGCGTGAACACAAATACTTCCTCGGGCACAAGGTCGCTCTTGATGGTCGAGACAAGATCCTCGACATCCTCACTGTCGCTCTGATTCTCAAGCAGCTGCCTTATCCACGCAAGGCGCTCCTCGAATTTGACCGTGCCGTTGATGCCGAGCTTATATTTCCAGTGCGCCGCGATACCGTATTCCGCCGTGTGGTGCATCTCCCAAGTCCTTATCTGCACCTCAAAGGGGATGCCCTCCTTGCCGAGGACTGTGGTGTGCAGCGACTGATACATATTCGGCTTCGGGGTGGATATATAATCCTTGAATCTGCCCGGAATGGGCTTAAACATATCGTGGATAACGCCGAGGCAGTTATAGCAGTCGATAACGGAATCGACTATTATCCTGACGGCATAAATATCGTAGATTTCATCAAAATTCTTATTTTGCATATACATCTTTCTGTATATGCCGTGGACGGATTTGATCCTTCCGCTGACCTGAGCGCCGGAGACGACGGTCTTGATGCGCTCCTCTATCCTCGCCTTGATATCGGCGAGGAATTCGTTCCTCGACTTACTCTGCTGCTCGAGCGCCTTGCCTATATCGTTGTAGGCGACGGGGTCAAGGTAGCTTATCGAGAGATCCTCCAGCTCCTCCTTAATGGGTCTGATACCGAGGCGGTGAGCTATCGGGGCATAAATTTCAATAGTCTCAAGCGCTATATCGCGCCTGCGCTGCTCGGGCTTATACATGAGGGTACGCATATTGTGGAGCCTGTCGGCGAGCTTGATGATGATGACCCTGATATCGCGCGACATGGCTATGAGCATCTTGCGGATATTCTCCGCCTGCTGCTCCTCCTTGGTCTGGAGCGGCACCCTGCCTATCTTGGTAACGCCGTCGACAAGCTCGGCGACCGTATCGCCGAATTCCTTCTTTATCTCGTCGTTGGTAAGATCCGTATCCTCGACCGTGTCGTGCAGCATAGCCGCGATTATCGAAGCGTCGTCCATGCCGAGGCGCGCGAGTATAAGTGCAACACTCAGCGGGTGCATTATATAAGGCTCGCCGGAGAGCCGCTTCTGCCCCTCATGGACTTTGGCGGCCAATTCGTAAGCCTTTTTGACGTTTGCTATCTCCTCCTCGGTGTAGCTCTTGCCGATTATCTCGGTCAGCTTCGCCAAGCCCTCCTCCGGTGTGGAGAAAACATCCGCTTTTTCTTTACTGTAGTCTTTCATATTGCCTCCGTGTCAAATAAAGCTCCTTATCCGCCTAAGGATCGCGGAATCCTCGAGATTGACCTTTTGCGAGACCTGCGGAACGCTTACGGTATTGTATTCGTCCGCCGTCAGCACGCCCATCTCGAGCATGATATCGACAGTCGCCGATATTGCGGCGAGCCTCTCGCCGTCGTCGCCCAGCCGAGAACACAGCGCCTCGCAATATTTATCCCTGAGCGGCTTTGCTTTTATGCTCCTGAACACCTCGACCTCAAGCGCGCGGTCGGGCAGCAGGCGCTTTGCCTCCTCGCTGCCGATATGTTCGCCTCTTGAGAACCGCTCAAAGAGCGATATTGCCGAGAGCACTTTATCTTCATCCGTCGCCGAGGGTCTGATACCCCTGACAATGACGGAAACTCTTGTTTCTCCGTTATAAACATTCCTGTCGAGGTTGACCGCCAGATCGACGGTGTCGCCCTTGTCGAACGGGAAGCGTTTATCCTGCATTCCGAAATATACGACCCCAGTACGGGCGCCGTTCTTTGAGACGCTCATTCTGATATGCTTGCCGTCGGAGACGGAAGCTATATCGTCTATCCTGACGCCGAAAAGCCCGAAGCACGGCTGCGGGTTGCCCGCGCCGAACGGCTCAAGCAGGCTCAGCGACGAAAGCATATCAAGGCTTATGGAAGCCGGCTGAATTCGGCAGTCGATGCGCTGCACTGCAAACGGCATCTCTTTGTCGGCGGCGTATTCGTTGATGCGCCGTCTGAATTCGTCTATATTCTCCGAGCGAAGCCCCACGCCCGCCGCGAGAGTGTGCCCGCCGAAATGCTCAAGGCAGTCCGAGACGCTCTCTATCGCGTCGTAGATCGAGAAGCCCTCTATGCTGCGGCACGAGCCCTTGGCGTTCTCGCCGTCCCGCGAGATAACGACCGAAGGCCTGCCGTAGCGCTCGGTTATCCTCGCCGCAACTATGCCGACAACGCCCTGATGCCAGCCCTCGCCGTCAATGACGATTATCTTGCCGTCCCTTACGGCGGGGTTGCTCTCGATAGCGGCGGCGGCCTGGGCGAATATCTCCGTCTCTGTCCTCTGGCGCTGAATATTGAGCTGATTTATCTCCTCGGCAAGCAGCTGCGCCGAATCATCATCGTCGCAAAGGAGCAGGTCGAGCGCCTTATGCGCCGTGCCCATCCTGCCGGCGGCGTTTATCCTCGGGCATATCGTAAAAGCGGCTGAGGAAGCGGTAAAAGGCTTGTCTGCGCAGCCCGCAGCCTCCGCAAGGGCGGATATGCCGGGTCTCGGCTCCTCATTCATCATTCTGAGCCCACGGCGCACCATTATGCGGTTCTCGCCCGTGAGGGTCACGACATCGCCGATAGTGCCGAGGGCGACAAGATCGCCGTACTCCGCAAGCAGCATATCCTCCTCCGCACCCTCAAGGGCGCAAACGAGCTTGAACGCCACGCCGACGCCCGCCATTTCTTTGAAGCCGCTCGGGCAGTCGGGGCGGTGAGGGTCGACGACGGCATAAGCCTCGGGCAGCTCGTCGCCGACCTTGTGGTGGTCGGTAATGACAAGCGAAATGCCGAGCTCCCTGACTCTGGCGGCCTCCTTAACGGCAGAAACGCCGTTATCGACCGTAACTATCAGCTTGACTCCGCTCTCGGCAAGCTGCTCGACGGCGGCGATAGTCAGCCCGTAGCCCTCGGTGAGCCTGTCGGGCACATATCTTATCACATTCGCTCCCCTCGCCTCGAGATATGAGTAGAGCAGAGCGGTTGCGGTAACGCCGTCCGCGTCGTAATCGCCGAAAACGCAGATAAGCTCAAAATCGTCTATCGCCCGATTTATCCTCTCGGCGGCAAGATCCATATCCTTTATCGAAAACGGGTCGAGCGACAAGGGGGCGTCGGGGTCAAAGAATTCATCTATCGAATTTATATCGTCAAAGCCTCTGGAGGTAACGAGAAGGGCGGCAAAGGGGTCTATGCTAAGCTCCTGTGCCGTTGAAGCGGCGAGATCCTTGTTGGTTTTCGCCACCACCCACTTCTTTCTTCTCATCAGCAATCATTCCTTTCAACTGAACGATTATATCACTATTTATTTGATTTTTCAAGAATTTTATATATTTTAACCCTATTATTGCATATTTGCTGCGGTACGCGGCGCAAAATACGGTTATGAAAGGAGGGCGGCGCTATGCTTTACATCATATCCGCTGCGCTTGCCGCATATTTCATCGGGAGCGTCAGCTCGGCGGTGATAATCTCAAAAGCCGTCTACGGTGAGGATATCAGGGAGCACGGCAGCGGCAACGCCGGGGCGACCAACATGATGCGTATCCACGGCAAAAAGGCGGGCGCGGCAGTGCTGCTGTGCGACTTCTCAAAGGGGCTTATATGCGTTGCGGCGGCAAAGCTGCTCACGGTTTACGGCGGTGCGCCGTGGGCGACCGTATTCGTTGCGGGATTTTTTGCCCAATTAGGGCATACTTTCCCTGTTTTCTTCGGCTTCCGAGGCGGCAAAGGGGTCGCGACAGCGGCGGGGGCGGCCTTTGCGATAATGCCGCTGACGGCTCTGCTGCTCTTCGCGCTGTTTGCCGTTATCGTCGGCGCATTCCGCTTTGTTTCACTCGCTTCCGGAGTCTGCGCGGCGCTTTATCCGCTGCTCGCCTATTTTCTGAACGGCAAGGAATACTTCGCATTCGCCGTCTGCTGCTCGGTACTCATGGCATTAAAGCACATTCCGAATTTCATCCGCCTGCTTGACGGCAGAGAGAGCAAAATATCAAATTGAATACGGCTTTATCGCAGTCGCTTTTCCCAAGCGGACGGCGTCTGCAATTTTTTACTGTAATTTACTGTAATTGTGCATATGTTTTTTCGCCTGCAAGGCAACCTGAGAATGTACTTTCATATAATTGAACAAACGGTAGGCTCAAAATCGCCCCGCTTTTGCGAAAAATCGAGAATTTGAGAATTCGGGCGAAAATGAGCGAAAAACTGTTGTTTTATCTTTGACCCTGTGATATAATAGCAATCGGTAAATTATTAAACACGGAGGTTTTATCAATGAACTACGATGTTGCCGTTGTAGGCGCAGGCGTTATCGGCTCGCTTATTGCAAGAGATCTCAGCCGCTACAACATCAAAATTGCCCTTATCGAGAAATGCAACGATATGGCAATGGGCACTTCAAAAGCCAACAGCGCTATCGTTCACGCCGGTTTCGATGCGAAGCCCGGCACCCTCAAAGCACGCTTCAACGTAAGAGGCACCGAGATGATGCCCGAGCTGTGCAAGACTCTCAGCGTACCGTTCAAGCCCGTCGGCTCGCTTGTCGTCGCCTTCTCAGACGATGAGATGGAGACTCTGCACGAGCTGCTCGAGAGAGGCAAGGCAAACGGCGTGCCCGGCCTTGAGATCTATGACGCAGCGAAGCTCCGCGAGGAGGAGCCTCACATCAGCGAAGAGGCCAAGGGCGCTCTCTGGGCACCCACGGCAGGCATCGTCTGCCCCTATGAGCTGACCGTGGCAGCAGTTGAAAATGCAGTGGTCAACGGCACAGATTTCATCCGCAACTTTGCTGTCTCGGGGATCGACTTCGACGGCAGCGTATTCACCCTCTCAAACGGTGAAAAGGAGCTGACCGCAAAGTATGTCATCAACGCCGCCGGCGTATTCTGCGACGAGATAGCGGCGCTCATCGGCGACGATTCGATACATACCACCCCCAGAAAGGGCGAATATATGCTCTGCGACAAGTCGATAGGCTCGCTCGCAAAGCACACGATATTCCAGTGCCCCTCCAAGATGGGCAAGGGCGTCCTCGTCACCCCGACGGTCGACGGCAACCTGCTCATCGGCCCGAGCGCGCTTGACATCGAGGATAAAACCGACGTTTCCACCACCTCGAGCGCACTTGCCGGGATCCTTGCTGCTGCCAAGAAATCCGTCCCCTGCCTCACCACGAGAGAGGTCATCACCTCCTTCGCCGGCCTCAGAGCGCACTGCGACAGAGACGATTTCATCATTGAGCCAAGCGAGAAGAACGACAAATTCATCAACGTCGCCGGCATTGAATCCCCCGGCCTCTCCTCCGCGCCCGCAATAGCCGAGTATGTCGCCGATATGCTTGCAAAGGCTATGAGCGCCGAGAAGAAGGACGGCTTCAAGCCCGACAGAGCGGAGCCTGTCCGTTTCAGACACATGAGCAACGACGAGCGCAAGGCTCTTATTGAGAAGAACCCCGCTTACGGCAGGATAATCTGCCGCTGCGAGACGATAACCGAGGGTGAGATCCTCGACGCCATCCACGCACCCGCCGGCGCAAGAGACGTTGACGGCGTTAAGCGCAGGACGAGAGCGGGCATGGGTCGCTGCCAGGGCGGCTTCTGCGGCTCCAAAGTCGTTGAGCTGCTTGCAAGAGAGCTGGGCGTTGAGATCAACGAGATAACCAAATTCGGCGGCGGCTCAAAAATCCTTTATGACAGAACAAAGTGAGGCGGAAAATATGCTTAATTATGATATAGTTGTAATCGGCGGAGGCCCCGCAGGCATGGCTGCCGCACTCAAGGCAAAGGAATGCGGCGTTGACAGCATACTCATCCTCGAGAGAGCCGAGACCCTCGGCGGCATCCTCGAGCAGTGCATACATACCGGCTTCGGCCTTCATTACTTCGGCGAGGAGCTCTCCGGCCCCGAATACGCCGACAGATTCATTCAGCTCGTCAACGAGCAGGGCATTGAATACAAGACCGACACAATGGCTCTCCAGATAACCGAGGATAACATCGTCTACGCCTGCAACAAGACCGACGGTCTGCTTGAGATTCAGGCTAAGGCTATCATCCTCGCAATGGGCTGCCGCGAGCGCCCCAGAGGAGCGCTTAACATCGCGGGCACCAGAGCCTCGGGTGTTATGAGCGCCGGCACGGCTCAGAAATATGTCAACATCGACGGCTATATGCCCGGCAAAAAGGTCGTCATACTCGGCTCGGGCGATATCGGCCTTATCATGGCCCGCCGCATGACCCTTGAGGGCGCGGAAGTCAAGGTAGTCTGCGAGCTTATGCCCTATTCCAGCGGCCTGACGAGAAACATCGTCCAGTGTCTCAACGATTTCGATATCCCCCTGCGTCTGAGCTGCACCGTTATCGAGGTTCACGGCAAGGACAGAGTCGAGGGCGTTACCATCGCCGATGTCGACGAGAACCGCAGACCCATCAAGGGCACGGAGCAGTATATCGAATGCGACACTCTCATGCTTTCGGTCGGTCTTATCCCCGAGAACGAGCTTACCAGAGCTGTCGGCATCCAGCTTGACCCCGTCACCAACGGCGCCGTGGTCGACGAATTCAGAGAGACCTCCCACAAGGGCGTTTTCGCCTGCGGCAACGTGCTGCACGTCCACGACCTTGTCGACTATGTTACCCTCGAGAGCCAGACGGCCGGCGAGGGCGCGGCAAGATATGTGCTCGGCAAGACCGGCGAGCATGAATACGTCAAGACCAAGGGCGTGAACGGCGTGCGCTACATAGTGCCTCAGAAGGTCGATATCAAGAATGACGACGATGTGAAGCTCTACTTCAGAGTCGGTCAGACTTATAAGAACGCCAAGGTCGTCGTTAAATATAACGGCGAAGAGATCCTCAGCCGCAAGAGACCCAGACTCGCCCCCGGCGAAATGGAAAACGTCGTTATCAAGAACGACGTGCTCAAGGGCTTTGCAGCCGACGGCGTTATAGAAATTTCGGTGGAGGGTTGATTTATGCAGAAGAATATTATTTGCGTGGCCTGCCCCATGGGCTGCGGCATAACCGTTGAACTCAGCGACAGCGGTGAGATACTTTCCGTCACGGGCAACACCTGTAAGAGAGGCGACGCCTATGCAAGAAGCGAATGCACCAATCCCGTCAGGAGCCTTGCGACTACCGTTAAGGTAGACGGCGGCATTCACAATGTGGTCCCCTGCAAATCGGCGGGTCCCATGCCCAAGGGCATGATCATGGACTGCATGAAGGCGGTCAATGCCGCGGAAGTCAAGGCGCCCGTCAAGCTCGGCGATATCCTCATTGAGAATATCTGCGGCACCGGAGTCAACATCGTAGCTACCAACCACTGCCCCTGCAAGTAAGGCTTTTTAAGTCTTTCGGCACGCCGAAAATCAGCTTTTTCGGCGTGCCTGTTTTGCGCCCTTTTGAGCGGCGGATTTAATCGTATGTCACGGGGTCAAATAGTAACAAAATTTGTTACTGAATTTTAACAGTTTTTTAATTGAATATGAGAATTGTTTAAGGTAAAATTAGTTTACAAAACAGTGTGGGGATGTATATATTATGCAGAAGAGTTCTATAGTCAAAATAATTTTGTCAATTCTCGCCGCAGCGGCAATCATTTTCGGAATTGTCGTCGGCATTAAACATATATCGGATAATAAAAGAGAGGATACAAGCGGCACTTCGACCTCGCAGAGCGGCGAATCCTCCTCAGATGAATCGGGCACCGCCGATCAGGCTCAGGCCTCAACGGCGGGCGAGACCGAGACCGAAACCACGGCGGACGCAACCACAAAGGCGGATAAAACGACCACAGGCAAACACACAAAGCCGCCCATGACCACCAAGACGCCGAAGACCACCAAGACGCCGAAGACCGAAAAGACCACCAAGCGCAGCGGCTCATCAGGCGGCAAAGAGACCATGACCTATCACGACATGGATTACTCCTGCTTCGATGACTGCGCCTTTATCGGTAATTCGCGAGTGCTCGACCTCAAGAATTACGGCCTTGCCGAGAATGTCTATGCGAGCGTCGGTTTGACGGTCGACACGGTATTCACCGAGAAAGCCTCAGGCAGCAGCGTCGTTATAATCGACGAGCTCAAGGGCAAGCATTTCAAGAAGGTTTTCCTGATGTTCGGCGATAACGAATGCGGTTGGCCGAATACAAGCGTTTTCATCAAGAGATACGCCAAGGTAATAGCGGCGGTCAGGGAGAGAGTGCCCGAAGCGGAGATCTATCTGCAATCCGTGCTGCCCATCAGCAGAGCCGCCGACGCAAAGAACGAATACGGCTGCAACAATGCGGCGATAAACAAAGTCAACGAAGCGATAAAGCAGCTCGCCAAGGATGAAGGCGTGCGTTACATAAACCCCGCCGCCTCAATGACCGATTCCCAGGGCTTCCTGCCCGACGAAGCAGCGAGCGACGGAGTGCATCTGAGAAAGAAATACTGCCGCATCTGGCTCAATTACTTAGCTGATAATATGTGATATGGGGGAAGATATGATGAAGAAATTTACGGCGCTTATACTTGCCGCGATCATTGCGGCTCTGCTTTGCAGCTGCTCCGGCGGCAAAACCCTGCCCGATGCCCCGACTCTGGCGGCGGCTCTCGCAAGCGGACTTGATTTTGACGAAGAGCTTGAGGACAGCGGCGCAGATATCGCCTACTCCTTCTACGGCGTCGACGAGGCTCAGTGCAAGAGCGCGGCTCTCTATAAAGGCAGCAGCGCGTCGGTCGACGAGGTCGCCGTATTTGAATGCGTTGACGCCGACGCAGCGAACGCTGTCGCAGCCCTTGCGAGCGAGAGGCAGCAGTATCTGCACGACGGCTACAGCAACTACGGCCCCGAGCAGGTGCCGAAGATTGATTCGGGCGTTATCAAGGCAGTCGGCAACACCGTTATATTCTGCATCAGCAACTCACCCGAGAAGATAGATTCGATCATAGACGCGTCCCGCAAATAATCACGGAGAAGTAATTTATGGTTTTTTCTGATTCCGTTTTCCTCTTCATGTTTTTGCCGCTGACGCTTGCCGTCTATTATGCGGTCCCGTTCGCTTTCAAAAATACAGTTTTGTTTCTTACCGGCTTGCTCTTTTACGCATGGGGCGAGCCGGTTTATGTGCTTATAATGCTGCTCTCCACCGCCATCGACTACTGCGCCGGGCGGTTAATGGATCGCTTTGATTCAAACAAAAAGATACGCACGGCTACTTTGCTCGTATCGGTGGTGATGAATCTCTCGCTGCTCGGTATATTCAAATACGGCAGCTTCTTCATCGGCAGCGTGAACGGCATATTCGGCTCGGCTATCCCCGACCCCGGCCTGCCGCTCCCGATAGGCATCAGCTTCTTCACCTTCCAGTCGATGTCATACACCATCGACCTCTATCGCAGGAATATCAAGGTGCAGAAGAATTTCATCGACTTTGCCGCCTTTGTCACCATGTTCCCGCAGATAGTGGCGGGGCCGATAGTCCGCTATGAGGATGTCTCGGCTCAGCTCGCCTGCCGCAGGATCGACCTCAGGAGCATGAGCGACGGCATAACCAGATTCGTCTGCGGCATGTGCAAAAAGGTGCTCATTGCGAACTCGATAGGCGCGCTTTGGACTGACGTCAAGGCGCAGGACTACGCCTCCATGCCCGCCGCCACGGCTTGGCTCGGCATTGCGGCGTTCACCTTGCAGATATACTTTGATTTCTCGGGCTACAGCGATATGGCGATAGGCCTCGGCAAGATGCTGGGCTTCGACTTCCCCGAGAATTTCCGCTATCCTTACAATTCAAAGAGCGTCGCCGAATTTTGGCGCAGGTGGCATATCACGCTCGGCGACTGGTTCAAGAGCTATGTCTATTTCCCGCTCGGCGGCAGCAGAGGCAGCACGGCGGCGACGATACGCAACACCCTCATCGTGTGGCTGCTCACCGGTCTTTGGCACGGCGCAAGCTGGAATTTCATCCTCTGGGGTCTTTATTACGGCGTGCTTATAATACTTGAAAAATTCGTATTCAGGCGCCTGCTCGAACGCACTCCGTCCGCCCTACGGCACATTCTCACGATGCTTGCCGTCGTATTCGGATGGGTTATATTCGAGATAACCTCCCCTGCCTCGGAGCTTGAGTTCGTCAAGGCGATGCTCGGCTTCGGCGGCTCGTTTGCGAATTCGTTCACGCTCAATGCGCTGCACAATTACGCCGTCACATTCATTGCGGCAATCGCAATCTCCACGGGCATCCCGCTGAAAATATGCAAGAAACTGCCCGAGAAGCGCGCGGACACCCTCTCGCTCGTAGGCGAAGCCGCGGGCATGACCGCCTGCATAGCCTGCCTTGTTGACTCGGGCTACAACCCGTTCTTATACTTTAATTTCTAAGGGGGTGCAGGTATGAAAACAAAGATTCTCAGAATTATCCTATTTTTCCTCGTGATCCTCATCATCCCTGCTTTCACCCTTTTCGGCAAAAAAGAGAGCGTCAGCTACAACGAGAATAAAACGCTTGCCGAGATGCCGAAGCTCAGCTTTGAGAGCTGGAAAAACCGCACCTTTATGGACGGGTTGAGCGACTTTTTCTCCGATCATTTCGTCTGCCGCGAGGGCTTCATCAGGCTCAAAAATACCGCCGACAAGCTGATAGGCAAGGATGAGATAAAAGGCGTTTATGAATTTAACGGCTCGCTTATACAGCTTTTCCGCAACGAAACGCCGAATATAACCGACCGAAACCTGCGCACGATCAATTCATTTGCCGAGAAAGCGGGCGAAGCTCCCGTGTATTTCGTTCCGGTCGTGACAGCGCAGGAGAAATTCAAGGCGGAGCTGCCGAAATATCTTGACCTTGACGACGAGGGCGAATACGTCGCCTACTGCAAGAGCAAGCTCAAGGGCGTTGAAACTCTCGATATCAGCGAAGCGGTGCTCGGCGAGGATTACGCCTATTACCGCACCGACCACCATTGGACATCTAACGCGGCATACGCCGCTTATCTTGCGCTCGGCAAGCCTCTGGGCTACGCGCCGAGGGAGCTTGAGCCTCAGGTGATGAGCGACAGCTTTAAGGGCACTCTTTACTCCAAAACGCTGAACGAAAGCATCAAAGCGGATGAGATCATCCGTTACGGCGGCGAAAGTCGGGCGACCCTCACCGTCGGCGGCAAGAGCAGCCCGCTTTATTGCCCCGAACGCCTTGACGAGAAGGATAAGTATTTATACTTCCTCGGCGGCAATTACGGCATATGCACCGTGAAGAACGAAAAAGTTCAAGGCGGCAAGCTGCTGATGATAAAAGATAGCTACGCTAACTGCCTCGTTCCCCTGCTGGCGGAGCATTTCTCCGAGATAACGCTGCTCGACACGAGATATTGCAGCCAAAGCGATATTGCTTCGCTCGACCTTGCGGGATATGACGAGACAGTGATACTCTTCAACGTCAGCGGCTTCTCACAGGAGCGCAGCCTTTCGCTGCTCGACATGATCAAATAATTAAATAAAGCTGCGGGCTGTTGCAAGTGACCGAAATCACAGGCAGCAGCCCGCATTTTATATCCTAAAGCTAAAAATGCCCCGCTTCGAGGCGGGGCATCAAACGCTTATGTGTAATTGATAAAGAGTGAGAAGTGCATTACCGCTACGGCAAGAAGCCCCTCGGCGAGGAACAGCTTCCAGGTGTATTTCAGCCATTTGCCGTAGGAGATATTGACAAGGCCTATGGCGATTATCATTATTCCGCTCGTGGGGTAAAGGATATTTGTGAAGCCGTCGCCCATGCAGAATGTTAGCACCACGGAATTGCCCGAGATGCCGACAAGCTGTGCAAGCGGGGCAACTATCGGCATTATGAGAAACGCCTTCGCCGTGCCCGAGCCGATGAAGAATTCGAGCACCACGACGAACGCAAAAAGCATCAGTATCGCCGCATAGGGCGAGACGCCTTGGATAAGCCCGTAAACATAATTGAGGATGGTGTGGACTATCATGCCCTCTTTGAGGATATAGGTTATCGCAAGGATAAAGAATATAAGCGGAATCGCGGGGGCAATGGTCTTAATGCCCTTGCCGAAGCTCTTAAAGAGCTGCTTGCCCCTAAGCCCCGAGAGGTAGCCCGCGGTAAGGCCGCCCGCCGTGAAGAGCACCGCCATGCCGGGCATTGAGATATAGCCGCTCATATCGAGCAGGAAATCGACTATAATGCACACCAGCACGCCGCTCACGCACAGCACAAAGGCTTTGGTCGCCTTTTTTATATTCCCGTCGGCAAGTATCTCCAAGCCGTTATCGAGCTTATATTTCTCGCGCAGCGCCTTATCCGTCTCGTAGCAGATGGATTTCTCCGGGTGCTTCTCGATCTTCTTCGCATAGCTGATTATGAAGGCAATAAGCACGAGATAAACAAGGACGAATACGATTATCCTGAGCCACAGACCCGAGAAAACGGGAATGCCCGCGAGCTTCTGCACCGTAACGACGTTGAACGGATTAAAGGTCGCAGCCGTGAAGCCGAACGCCACGGCGATAAGGCTGATGCTCAGGCCGACGAGCGAATCCCAGCCGAGCGCCAGAGCAATCGCGGCGCAGATGGGCACAAGAGTGACGGATTCCTCAAGAATGCCCGCCGTTGAGCTGAGAAGCATACACACAAAGACCATCATGCAGAGCAGGAAATATTTTTTCTTCTCAAACTTCTTGATGATGACCGCCATTATGTATTTGAGCACTCCCCGCTCGTCGAGGATGAGGAAAGTGCCGCCTATCAGGACGATAAAGAGGATTATGGCGAGACCCGTGGTGACATTCTCGTCGCCGAAAAGGAGCACAAGCGATAGCGCTATCTTCCATATCGGCATTTTATAATTGATTTTATGATATGTGCCGTCGATAACCATGCCGCTGACATCGGTCGCCGTGTCATCATCGACGGATTTCACGGGCTTGATATTGACCCCCGCCGAGTCGAGCAGGGCGAGATATTCGCCGAAGCCGAGCGATTTCTCCTTATCGACCTCATATTTCGCCTCGGCATCGGGGATGGCTACTATCGTGCCGTCGGTGAGCTTATAGGTGTTCTCGGGGTAAACATAGTATTCGCCCCTCGGCATCACCTGAGTGAGCACGCCCGCAAAAGCCATTATAGCGACAAGCAGGATGCATATGCCGATTATTGATTTCTTGTTGAGCTGCAAGCCCGAGGAGGAGTCGCCCTCGGTCTGCTTCTTTTGCTTAACGGACTCAGCCATTTGCCTCGCCTCCGTCTATCAGATTGCGTTTGGTATTCACGATAAAATCCTGTATATTGGTCACAACGCCCGTGGCGCTGAGACTGCCCCTGTCCTTTAGCTTGTTGACGGCGAATTCGGAGATATCCACCACATAGAAATAGACGGGGCGCACCTTGCCGCCGACCACCTGATATGACGGGGTCATGTTGCCCGTGGCTATAGTGTGGAGCTGGGTCGCAAGGGCGATCACCGTGGTCGCTTCGCAGGTGTGGGCTCTCATGGCGTCCTGCGCCTCATAGACATTCGGTATCACGTCCGGCAGAGGGCCGTCGTCCCTGATAGAGCCTGCGAGCACAAAGGGCACATTGTTGCGTACAAGAGCGCTCATAATGCCCGTGCTGATATTATTCTGCTCGATGAAATTCTTGACCGAGCCCGCCTTACGCACCAGATTAATGACGTGAAGGTGATTATAGTGACCGTTGTAGGTGACTTCCTTTGTGTATATATCCTGCCCGAGGCCGGTGTGGAAAACATCGCCCTCCATATCGTGAGTGGCAAGGGCGTTGCCCGCAAAGAGGGCGTGGCAGTAGCCGTTGTCGATAAGCGCTGCCATCGCGTCCCTTGAGTCGTGGTCAAAGGCGCAGGCGGGGCCGAGCACCCAGACTATCTTGCCGTTATCCCTGTCGTGGCGCAGGATATCATAGAGCCTGTCGTAATCCCTCGAATATGAGGTCTCCCTCGACTGCCCCGTTCTGAAAGCAAAGCTCTGATTATTCTCCTCGGCGGCGGTGAAGCCGTCCGTGTGGACAAATACTCCGCAGTTGCCGTCGTCCGTGCGGCCGACAACGACTTCATCGCCCTCACGGATATTGCGCATTTCAACAGCGTGCGGCTCGCCGTCCTTAATAACGACTGAGCAATCCATTCGGCTGCCCTTAATGAGCTTCCATTCGCCGTTTATCTTAAAATATTCGGGGTAAATTGTCGTTGCGTAGAAATTCTCGGGGATATATCCCCTGCCCGCCCGCTCTGTAGTAACATCCGGGCAGGATATGAACCTCTCGGCGCTGAAATCGGGTGCCGTGTATTCGGGCAGTTTAAACATAATGATCCCTCACATTATCAGATTCTTGTATCAAGGATATCGACATATTTCTCACGGAATTCGCCGAAAGTGTCGTTATCAATACTGTCACGGATGCGCTGCATAAGAGTATTATAGAAATAAAGATTATGGATAACGCAAAGCCGCATTGCGAGCACCTCTTTCGCCTTGAAAAGGTGGCGGATATACGCCTTGGAGAAGCGGCGGCAGGTAGGGCAGTCGCACTCCGGGTCGATGGGCAGCGGATCGCGCTCATATTTGCGGTTGTTGAGGTTGATTATACCCTTCTGGGTGAAAAGATGGCCGTGGCGGGCATTGCGGCTGGGCATAACGCAGTCAAAGAGGTCAACGCCCCTGTAGACCGCCTCGATTATGTTGCCGGGGGTGCCGACACCCATCAGGTAGCGTATTTTATCGGCAGGCGCATAAGGCTCGACGGCCGAGATGATGCGATACATATCCTCCTTCGGCTCGCCGACGGCAAGGCCGCCTATGGCATAGCCATCGAGGTCGAACGCCGCTATCTGCTTCATATTCTCAATACGCAGCTCGTCAAAGGTGCAGCCCTGATTGATGCCGAAAAGGAGCTGATGCGGGTTCACCGTGTCGGGCAGAGAATTGAGCCGCTGCATCTCCGCCTTGCAGCGTTCGAGCCAGCGAACCGTTCTCTCGCACGATTTTTTTGCATATTCATATTTGGCGGGGTTCTCGACGCATTCGTCAAAGGCCATCGCAATGGTGGAGCCGAGATTGGACTGGATCCTCATGCTCTCCTCGGGGCCCATGAAGATATGCCTGCCGTCCACATGGGACTGGAAGTAAACGCCCTCCTCCTTGATCTTCCTGAGCGAGGCGAGCGAAAAGACCTGAAATCCGCCGCTGTCGGTCAATATCGGGCCGCTCCAGCCGGAGAATTTGTGAAGCCCGCCCATCTCCCTGACGAGCTCGTCGCCGGGGCGCACATGGAGGTGATAGGTGTTTGAGAGCATGACCTGGCAGCCTATCTGCTCAAGGTCAACGGCGGAAAGCCCGCCCTTTATTGCGGCGCAGGTGGCGACATTCATAAACGCCGGTGTCTGCACCGTGCCGTGGACGGTGTGAAACTCGCCCCGCCTTGCATTTCCTTCTTTTTTTATCAGCTTATACATATGATAACTCCGAAAACTATACTATCAGCATAGCGTCGCCGAAGGAGAAGAACCTGTATTTTTCTTTCACGGCGACTTCGTATGCGTGCATGGTGCGGTCGTAGCCCGCAAAGGCGCTCACGAGCATTATAAGCGTGCTCTCGGGCAGGTGGAAGTTGGTGATAAGGCAGTCGATGCACTTGAATTCATAGCCGGGGTAGATGAAGATATCCGTCCAGCCGTCGTCCTCGCATATGCAGCCTCGGAAAGTCGCCACGGATTCAAGGGTGCGGCAGCAGGTGGTGCCGACGGCAAATACCCTGCCTCCGCCCGCCTTAGTCTCGTTGATTATCGCAGCGGTCTCGGCGGGCAGGTGGTAGTGCTCCGAGTGCATATGATGCTCCTCGATGTTATCCGCCTTGACGGGGCGGAAGGTGCCGAGGCCGACATGGAGCGTGACGAAACCTATTCTGACGCCCTTTTCTTTGATTTTTTCAAGCAGCTCGGGGGTGAAATGCAGACCCGCCGTGGGCGCTGCGGCGCTGCCCTGCTCCTTGGCGTAGACGGTCTGGTATCTGTCCTTATCCTCGAGTCTCTCGGTGATATAATGCGGCAGGGGCATCTCGCCTATCCTGTCAATTACCTCAAAGAAATTGCCCTCAAAGCCGAATTTCGCCACTCTGTTGCCGTCGGGCAGCACTTCGATTATCTCGGCGGTCAACGAGCCGTCGCCGAAAGTGAAGCGGTGACCCTCTTTTGCCTTTTTGCCGGGGCCGGTTATGACCTCCCAGGTGTCGGCGGAGCGCTGAGTTAGCAGCAGGAACTCCACCACCGCGCCGGTGTCGACCCTCGTGCCGTACATCCTTGCGGGCAACACCTTGGTGTTGTTGAGTATCAGGCAGTCGCCGGGCTTCAGGTAATCCGTCACGTCGCGGAATATCTTATGCTCCAGCTCGCCCGTCGCCTTGTGCATGACCAGCATACGGGAGCTGTCCCTCGGCTCAATAGGCGTCTGAGCGATAAGCTCCTTGGGCAGATCGTAAAAAAATTCGCTTCTTTTCATTAGAAAACCTCGAAAAAATTAAGAATATATTTGACTAATAAACCAATGTGTGATATCATCATAATATTATCACAAAGTTTTGTCAAGGCAATATTGCCAAATAATTATCGACGCTTAGGAAAGGAGCCAAGAATTATGAAAAAGTACAGAGTCGGCATAGTCGGAGCAACGGGAATGGTCGGTCAGCGCTTCGCCACCCTGCTTGAGAATCACCCGTGGTTTGAGGTAGTCGCCCTTGCGGCAAGCCCCCGCTCGGCCGGCAAGACATATAAAGAAGCCGTCGGCGCAAAATGGTGTATGACTGCGCCCATCCCCGCTAACATGGCCGACATCGTTGTAATGGATGCCGCAAAGGACATCGACAAAATGGCGACGGCAGTCGACTTCGTTTTCTGCGCCGTTGATATGAAGAAGGATGAGATAAAGGCTCTCGAGGAGGCTTATGCCAAGGCGGAGTGCCCCGTTATCTCCAACAACAGCGCCAACCGCCACACCCCCGACGTGCCGATGATAGTGCCCGAGCTGAACCCCGAGCATTCCGCTGTCATAGCCGCTCAGAGGAAGCGCCTCGGCACAAAGAGAGGCTTCATCGCCGTCAAATCCAACTGCTCGCTCCAGAGCTATGTGCCCGCTCTTTTCCCGCTGGATAAGGCAGGCTACAAGGTCAAGGATGTGCTCGTATGCACCTATCAGGCTATCTCCGGCGCAGGCAAGACCTTTGAGACCTGGCCCGATATGGTCGATAACGTGATCCCCTACATCGGCGGCGAGGAGGAGAAATCCGAAATTGAGCCGCTCAAAATTTGGGGCAAAGTCGAAGGCGACAGGATCGTTGAAGCAGCCAGCCCGAATTTCACCGCTCAGTGCCTCAGAGTCGCAGCCTCCGACGGTCACATGGCGGCGGTATTCGTAAGATTTGAGAATAAGCCCACAATAGATGAAATGAAGAAGATCTGGAAGGAGTTCAAGGGCTACCCGCAGCAGGTGGGTCTCCCCTCGGCTCCCAAGCAGTTCCTCAACTACTTTGAGGAGGATAACCTCCCCCAGACTAAACTCCAGAGGAATCTCGAGAACGGCATGGCCGTCTCCATCGGCAGGCTCAGAGAGGATACTCAGTATGACTATAAATTCGTCTGCCTCTCTCACAACACCCTCAGGGGCGCTGCGGGCGGCGCCGTCCTTATGGCGGAGCAGCTCTGCGAGCAGGGTTACATTGAGTCAAAATTCTGATAAATCATACTGAAAGGATAATGCAGCATGAAACCCGTACTTTTTACCGGCGCAGGCGTCGCCATCATCACACCGTTTAACGAGGATCAGAGCGTTAACTACGACCGTTTCGCTCAGCTTGTTGAGGATCAGGTCAAAAACGGCACGGACGCCATCGTGGTCTGCGGGACTACGGGCGAGGCAAAGACCCTCTCCACCGAGGAGCATATCAACGTCATCAAGCTCTGCGTTGAGGTTGCAAACCACCGTGTGCCCGTCATTGCGGGCGCCGGCAGCAACGACACCCACTATGCGGTAAAGCTCTCTAACGAAGCGGAGAAATGCGGCGTTGACGCCCTGCTCTCGGTCACTCCTTATTATAATAAGACCTCTCAGAGGGGCCTCATAGCTCATTACAATTATATCGCCGACAGAGTCAGCGCGCCTATGATACTCTATAACGTGCCGTCAAGGACGGGCGTTAACATCAAACCCGAAACCTATGCCGAGCTTGCAAAGCACCCGAGGATTATAGCCACCAAAGAGGCGAACGGAAATATCTCCGAGATAGCTCAGACCGCAGCCCTTTGCGGCGACGAGCTGACCATCTACTCCGGCAACGACGACCAGGCGACCGCAATCATGTCCCTCGGCGGCAAGGGCGTTATCTCCGTGCTCTCAAACGTAGTGCCCGGCGTAGCGCACGACATCGTTCAGAAATATCTCGACGGCGACTACATCGGCAGCCGCGAGCTTCAGCTCAAGTATCTTGACCTTTGCAACGCCCTCTTCATGGACGTCAACCCCATCCCCGTCAAAGAGGCCATGAACCTCATGGGTATGGACGTCGGCGAATGCAGGCTTCCGCTTGTCGGCCTGACCGACGAAGCGAGAGAGAAGCTCAAGGCTACCCTCAAGAAGCACGGTCTCGTCTGATCACACAACAACCGAGGTAATCTAAAATGACAGGAATTTTACTGAGCGGCTGCAACGGCAAGATGGGCAAGGTCATCACCGCGGCGGCTGCGAACGCCGACAACATTGAGATAGTCGGCGGCATAGATCTCAACACCGAGGCAGACGCAGGCTACCCCGTATTCGCCTCCCCTACCGAGGTCACGCCCGAGGTGCTTGCCCGCACGGATGTGATAATTGATTTCTCCAACCCCTCGGCATTCGCCGGTCTTATTGAATTTGCGGTCAAGGCGGCAAAGCCCGCAGTCTTTGCGACCACGGGTCTGAATGAAGCTCAGCTCACGCTGCTTCACCACGCCGCCGACAAGATACCCGTATTCTTTGCGGCGAATATGTCGCTCGGCGTCAGCCTGATAAGCGAGCTTGCCCAAAAGGCCGCCAAGGTGCTCGGCGACGACTTCGATATCGAGATAGTCGAGATGCACCACAATCAGAAGGTGGACGCCCCCAGCGGCACGGCGCTGATGCTTGCCGACTCTATCAAAGAGGCTCTCGGCGAGGATATGCGCTATGAATACGACCGCCATGCCAAGCGCGAGAAACGCGGTAAAAACGAGATAGGCATCCACTCCGTCAGGGGCGGCACGATAACCGGCGAGCACGAGATAATCTTCGCAGGTCACGACGAAATAATCAAAATATCCCACAGCGCCCGCAGCAAGGAGCTGTTTGCGACCGGCGCTATAAACGCCGCACGCTTCCTTTTCGGCAAGCCTGCGGGGCTTTACGGGATGAAAGAACTTATCGGCTGAGTTGTTAAAGCAGGAGGTATTGCAATGGGTCTTGTTGAAAATATTTATGTCACGGAGGACGTAACACTCTTCTCGCTCTGCGACGCTCCGGCGGATGTCGCCCACATGGCGGAGGTATTCGCCCTGATCGCTAAGTCAGGGATCGACGTCGATATGATATCACAGCTCCCGATAAGCGGCAGCTGCTCGGGATTCTCATTCACCGTCAGCGACGACGACTTCATCTCGGTGCTTTCGATAGCCTCCGAGCTTCGCAGCAGAAACCCCAAGACCAAGATAAGCGTCAGCAGCGGCAACTGCAAGCTGACCGTCAGCGGCGAGGCGATGAGGGGCACTCCCGGAGTCTCCGCCCGTGTATTCAAGGCGGCGGCAAGCGTCGGCGCGGATGTGCGCATGATAACGACCTCGGAGATCGAGATCGCGCTCCTCGTTGTCAAATCCGACGTTGACACCGTTATCGACGCAATAAACAAAGAATTTGCCGAATGATCATATAAAGCAACTCTCCCCCGGCTTCGGTCGAGGGAGAGTTTTTGTTTGTGGCATCTTTTAATTGGCTTTCTCATTAAAAAGGCTGTAACGCTGCCTAATCACGCATTTGCAATTCTTTTGCGGGATGCCGAGAGTTACACTGCAATGTCGGTTTTACAATGTTAGGGGCGAACTGTGTTCGCCCGCCTAAATCTGCACGATGCCGCAGCATTAAACTGTTGCCCGCCTCTTAGACTCCATCCTGAGGGAGCTGTCCGTAGGACTGAGGGAGTTTTGGCTGAAATTTTGCCGAACCTTTCTCACCCTCTTTTTCTCGTCAGGCAAGCACCGACGAGCGAAGCGACAAAGACAAACGGAGCGAGTCTCACAAAGGCAAATTCAAACGCATGGAACGCCGCGCCGAAAACCGCGGTTTCGGGGTCGGCATAATTCCAGCCGAGATACGGGCTTTTGAGCGCAGCCAACGCCGCAAAGCCGACAACAGTAACGACAGATAACATCAGAAAAAACAGGTGAAGCGCTTTCCTGCGTGCGAGCTTCCTGCGGGCAAGCTGCAAATTGATGACCTCCAGCTTCTCCGAGACTGCTTTAAGGTCGTCGGGCTTCGCTTCGGGCGCATTCTCGCCGAGCAGAGTGCTCACGGGCGTTTCAAGCGCCTCAGATATCGAGATGAGCATATCGGCGTCGGGCACCGACAGCCCCTGCTCCCACTTTGAGATCGTTTGCCGCACCACATTCAGCTTGACGGCAAGCTCCTCTTGAGAAAGACCTTTTGATTTGCGGATCGTTTTGATATTTTCACTTAACATTCGGGCAACCTCCTTTTTGAGTGACCGTCGATGATCGCGGTCACTCAGCCGTACCGATATTATACGGTCGGCGGCCCGTTGCCGCAAGCAACGCATATTAACATTTGCAATTGTATCACAAAACGCCCGAAAAATCAGCGGATTTTTCGAGCGTTTTAATATTATTCGGCTATGTGGGAGAAGAAGAAGTCCTTCTTATCCTCCTTGATCACTCGCAGAGGCTTTATCTGATTAAGGTTGGCGCCTCTCTTCTTGAGAGCCTCTCGCTGCTCCTCATAAGTTCCCCGGCGCAGGAAGTGCATCTCGGTGTCGCCGAGAGTGCCGGTATTCTTTGCGTCGGAGATGAAGAGGTTGGAGTCGCTCAGATACTTGTCAAACGCCTTTGCCATCGCCTCGCACTTGTCGCTTGAGACAGGCTCGCCCGGCTCAACAAAGAGCACATAGTGACCGGGGCTGGTGGAGAGGTCGGCGTAGATGCTGTGACCAGTCACATTGATGCCGAATTCCTCCGCCATCTTGGCGACCGACCAGTCAAGCATCTGCTGGCTCGTCTTTTCGCCCGCGATATTGACCACCTGGTTGAGGCGGTACATAAATGTGACCGTCGGGCTTTCATAATAATATCCGGTGCAGCGCACGACATCCTCAATGCGGTATCTGTAAAGGCCGCTGAGGTTGGTGACTATCACCTCATAGTCCTTGCCCGGCTCAAGCTGATTCATCGTCAGCGGGCGGGTGCCCTCGGGGGCGTCAACGGGCAGGAATTCAAAGAAGCCGTTTTGCGGGAGCATCACGCAGTCGTCGGTGTCGAGCGAAAGCGGGACTGCCATGAGCGCTTCGGACGCGCCGTAGCCGAGATTATGCATCGGCAGGTCGCCCGTGTAGCGGCGCAGCCTCTTTGAATAAATCGAAAGCGAGCTTGCTCCCATGCCGAACGCCCAGCCGAGCTTCGGCCAAATTCTCGGAGCTATCGGAGTGTCAAAGCCCTTCTCAAACTCCTTGCGAAGCTCTGCGGCTCTCTTGGGGTTGGGCTTCATGCGTTTCTCAAGCTTCGCACGCAGCTCGGGGGGCAGCTCGATGCTCGGGTCGATCTTCCCCTTCTCGATATCGTCGACGAACATCTCCCAATTCTCCTCGAGATAGCGGAACATAGTCTCAAGCACCGTAACGATTATCGTGCTTAGGTAGCTGATATTTCTGTTCTCAAGGCCGTAGCGCATCTTGAGATAATGCATATTCATCTTTGAGGGGTCCTCGGGGAAAAGAACCTCCTTCGGTGAGGTGGAAATATAGGGCACGATGGGCTTAAGATACATCAGCGGGATGCCCGAGAGGCAGCTTACGGTCTTGCCGCAGGGGAGCTTGTGGCTCGTTATCTCGATAGTGAGCAGTCCCTTCTGCGGCGGGAGCTTTTTGCCCTTTGAGCGGAAATATTTGACGGCGCAGCCGACGGGCGCGCTGAAGCTGAAGCACTGGCAGTTCCAGAGCTGACGTGAGGACTGCGGGATATATTTCGGCTTGCCCACGCTGCCCGAGGACTCGGCGTATCTGCCGATATGCCAGGTGGTTATCAGATTCTTCTCACCCTGAACCATGCGGTCGATATAATCCGCATAGTCGTCATAGGTCGAGAGCGGGACTATATCCTGATAGTCCTTGACGCTTTTGACATCCTTGAAGTTGCACTTCTTGCCGTATTCGGTGTTTTTGTTGGTACGCATGAGCTTCTTGAGATTATGCTCCTGCGTTTTAACGCCGTGCTTTGCATAGATCTCCAGCTTCTTATGCTCGATCAAGCCGAGCATACCGCCGAAGTCTGAAAGCATACTGCGAAAGAAATCTGCCATGGGTCATCCCTCCGTTGTTTTACGTTTTTGTCTGTATGTCCAAAATTTGTTGATAAAGAAATTCAGCGGTGTCGTGATGCAGAGATTGATAACGGGAGCGACATACTCCGCGAGCTTGCGGGCGCTTATCTCGAGGCCCGACTGAGCGAGTGCCGCGCTCGCAGGCTCCATGCCCTTGGGCAGCCCCGCGATATCGAGCCAGAACTTCAGCAGCAGGCTGGTGAGCAGAAGGCCGGTGAAGGAATTCGTGGCGAACACCTTAAACAGCACCCTCCACCACACTCGCTTCTCCTTGGAGCCGTCCTCCTTAAAGACAAGTCTGCCGTTGAGAAGGAACGAGCTGATAACGCTCAGCACGAAGCCTGCGGCGTTGGAGACGATGTAGTGAACTCCGAGCCAAACGAGCAGCGAATAGCTCAGGTAATAGACGAGGGCGTTCAGGTAGCCTATTCCGAGGAATTTAAGGAATTGCTTTGCGCCGTCGCTCTTGTTATTCATTATCTTGCTTCACCCTTATCCAATATGAATGCCGAAATAGGCAAGAATGCCTGCGATGCCGTCTTTGATGTGGAAATAATATCTGACATTATCCTTGCGGTCGTAGCAGCCGGTGGCGTACTTGACCTGAACATCGTAAAGCTCCTGCATTATTTTAAAGCTGTTCTCGGTACGGAGAGCCTCGCCCCACTTGCGCTCTATCTCCTCGACGGAGTCATTGTCGATATCAACTCTGAGGTCGGTATCGCTGCCGGCTGTGTTGACTATGAACCAGTCGGTCGCCCACGAGGCGTAGCCCTTATAGCTCCAGGTGGTCCAGCCGTAGTTCAGGCGGTTGTATTCGCCGAGCACGAAGCTCCACGGCGCTCTGCTGCCGGGCTTGAATTCGCCCATGAAGAACGGCACATTATAATGCAGCGTGTTGATCATGCTGAATTCGGCAAGGTAGACAAGCGGGCTGTCTATATAGTTATGGAGCGAATATGCGACGTTTTCCCAGCCGTAGTAGTTGGGGTTCGGCACGCAGCCGGGGGTCCAAGTGCAGCACATGATGATGGAGTGGTCAAGGTCAACTCGGCGCACTGCGTCATAAAGCTCGTCATATGCCTGCCAGAGCTTCAGGTGCTTTGCGGGCACCCAGTCGCACATCGGCTCATTCATAAGGTCATAGGCCGCCACGACGGGATTGTGTCTGAAATGCTTTGCGACCTCTACCCAGAGATTGCAGGTTAGGTAGCGGTATCTGTCGCCCTCGGGCGTATCGTCGAAGTAATGGCCGTCGCCGCTGAGACCGCTGTGATCCTTATTGCTCTGTCTGCCGACGGCGCCGTGAAGGTCGATTATGACATAGATGCCTCTCTTGCCCGCCTGCTCGACTATCCAGTCAAGGCGCGAGAAATCGAGCTGACCGTCGGCGGTGCGCTTCCACGTGCCGTTATCGTCGGACTGCAAATTCCTGTACCAGAAAGGAACTCTGATGCAGTTGAAGCCCATATTTGCGATTATATCCATATCGTATTCGGTGAACCAGTTATCCTCATAGAGGGAGATAAGCCTCTCGGCCTCCTCGGCGCCGAAACGGTTGGTGAGGGTCGTGAGGATGTCATACTGCCCATCGGAGTTGCGGGTGGGGCAGATCCATTCCTCCTGGATCAGCCAGCCGCCGATATTGGTGCCTCTGAAAACGACCTCTTCGCCGCGCTGATTAAAGAATTTCTCACCCTTGATGGTGATGAAATCCTCATCGGTTATCGGGGCTCTGGGGTACACCGCCGAATCGCCGTTTGTAACGGCAGCGTCAGACGAAGCAGCGCCGTTATCCGCAAAAACATTGAAAATGCCGCAGGATACGATTATGGCTGCGATGAGGGAGAGGGAAACGATAGCGGAAAGGATCTTCTTATTCATGACTTCCTCCGTATTTTGATGTTTAGACATATTATTTTATCACAAAAGTAAGACACATTTCAATAGATATATACGGTAATCTGTCGGAATTTGCACAATATTGCAGCCGTAAACAGCACCTCCGCAATAAAAACACAAAAATAATCTTCCCCGAAGCCTTAACGACCTCGGGGAAGATTTAGTCCGAAAACGCTACCCCTAAAAAAGTAGATTTCGGATTTAAAATCGAATGGTGATCCATCGGAGATTCGAACTCCGGACACCTTGATTAAAAGTCAAGTGCTCTACCGACTGAGCTAATGGATCAAATATCAACTGTGCTTTTTCAATGCTCAAATATAATATATTATTTGACCGAGATTGTCAAGTGTTTTGAGTAAAAAAGTTTAAATATCGCATTTGGGCGTAGTCGGCATAATCGGCAGCTGTCGGTTGCGGCGGTGGGTATCGGTTGGATTATAGAATTACTCCCTCAGCCGCTCCGCACGGGCTCCCTCTTGAGGAAGCCGACTTGACTGTGGATTGACAATAAAAAAGCATTTCATTAAGAAAGGCTGCCGCCGTCGGGATCAATAAGCTCATACGCAGAATTGACACAGTTTATTATTCCCTGCATCCAATCGTAGCCATACCTGAGCCGCAATACCACCAGTACCGCACCGACCAGCAGTAAAACAACAAATGCGACCTTCGATTTTGCAGACCTCAACCTGCTCGCGGCGGCAACGCACACCGCGAGTATCGGCATGGCAAACGGCCCAAAGGTCCAAAAATCGGTAACGTAGCAAAACAAGCATATAAATGCAGTCGAGATGAAATCATCCTCGATGGTCATGGTCACACTCGGTACAAAAGACAGTATTTCGAGCACGGCGCACAATACGGCGGTAAGGAGGAGTCGCCCGTTCAGTCGCTTTTTTCGAATGAGCAAAATAAATACTATAGGAATTATAAAAACGGTATATATGCTGATATGCCATAAAACCCCGACAGAATTCCCGATAATCATAAAAGCACCTCTCATGGCAATCTCAGCTTTGGCCTGCCGTTCTAAATTTAGAATTCTTCTCTTTCAAATCGGCTTATCAAGTCTTTTTTTCTCATGTATTTTCTATTCGCTGCTGCATATACAAAAAGATTCTGCGGAGCAAATACGGAATTTATCGCCGCATTGACTTTCTCCACAGTCAGCGTTTCCTTGCGGAGCACCGACTCCTCAATCGAGAACGGAATGCCGCAAATAAAATCGAAATATCCGTATTGCCGAGCCAAGCCGCAGGTATCGTCTCTGTATTTCACGGCGTTGACGGTTGAAAAGCCGACGGACGACAGATATTCGCGAGCCGTTATCCCCCGCTTAAATGCCCTGAGCTGCTCAAAAAATATTTCAAGGCTGTCAAAAAGGCGTTTATCTTGAACACTCCAGCCGACAAAAAGCCTGCCGTAGCTCCCGTAGACTTCAAGGCAGGAATCCATATCATAGATAAGACCGCACGTATCTCTGAGCATAAGCGAGAGCTTTGAGCCGTTACCGCAGCAAAAAGCGTCATAGGCGACCCGCACGGCGACAAGATCATTCTCCGCAAGGTCGATATCAAACACCATGCTCACGTCGGCCGTATCACCGTCTATACTCGGCAGCCATCTGTCCGTCTCGATTCGACGGCTAAAGGCGTTTTTAGGGCGGAATCGCTTTCTTGTCGGCACTCGCTCCGCCGTCGGTTTAACGGCAGTCAGGCCGTCTTCGACCATATGCTCGACAGATTCGTCAAAATTGCCGACTGCAACGAAGCAGGCATTATCGCAGGAGAAGAATCGCCGTTTCCATGCGTTCACCTCTTGCAGTGTAAGCGCCGTTACCGTCTCGATCGTTCCCTTTATCGGCCTTGAAAAAGCAGCCGAGCCGCTTTGGAGACGGTCAAGATAATCAATACCGCTCCCGCGCTGCTCTATCTCACGGCAAACTACCCTTTTTTCCGCTTCAAGCTCATCAAAAGTCCAGCGAAAATCGGCAAAGAACTCTTTCATCAGCTCGAATGCTTCGGCAGCATAATCGGAAATGACCGTTAACTCGAACCGTGTATATTGCGTCGATGTCGTGCCGCCGACGGTGCCCGCAATGCTTTCAGTTCGGAAGTAGAATTCCTCTTGGCTCAGATGATTCAGCCGCCGAAAAAACATATGCTCGATCAGATGAGAAATGCCTTGATTCCTCTCCGATTCATAAATCGAGCCGACCGCAAAATATACAGCATATGTGACGGTCGAAACCCGCTCGTTTCTGTCAATTGTCAGTGACAGCCCGTTTTTAAGATTCAATCTCTTTTTCATGTGACCTCAATCAATACTGCACGCCCCGATAGGTCGGAGCTTCGTCCTTACGGCTCGCTTCAAAGCATTCATACTGCTTTTGCGAGAAGCCGTGCGTTATGAAAAATTCAAAATCATTGCCGAATGACAGGATCTTGCCCGTCTGCTCTGAAATATCAATGTAGCTCTTTATCATATTCGCCGCAAAAACCGCCGAATAATGCGGATCCTCCGGGTCGTTGGCCAGCACATCGGCAATAAGACGGCATATCTCGCCCTCGGTATGCCTCAGCAGGAACGTCAGGTCATCCCCCGCATATTTCTCGCCGCTTCTGAGTGCCGTGAATTCGGCATACAGCTTTTCACCGTTGGGATTCCAATCGGAGAAAAATCCTTTGACATCGCTGTACGGCAGCTCCTCTCCCATCAGCTCGGAGACTGTGATATAACTCTCAATAAGCCGCCCGATATATTCCGGCGAATAAGCCCTTGCCGCGTCGGAATTGCCCAGAACATTTTCTATCAAACCCCATATTTCGTTATCCCGATCGGCAAACAGCAGGGAAAGGCTTTCCTTTCTTGCCGAGTAAAATGTGTTGTTCATATTATTCCGTTCTTTCAATCCCGAGTTTCATTTTTCATCTGCTGTCCTTTAAGTCATTCTTCGGTTCTTCTGTCAATGAGGAGATTCGGATCAACCGCTCTGCAATTATCGCAAATCATCTTCCATAGATTTGAATAATCCCCGTAATCGTCATTGATGATTACGGGCTTGTCTCCGTCAAGCGACAGGCAAAGACATTTTGAAAACGGCTTCAGCGGCACACGCTTTATCTCGATTTTTGACACTATATCGTAGCTTATCACTGCGTCGGCGGGGTGCCCGTTAATAATAAAATTCTTGCATTCGATCGAATTTTCGCCGACCGTGACCGTTTGATTTATCTCACATATGACAAGCCTAATGAATATCAAAAACGGCACAGCAACAATTAGCTCCGCAATCATCAGCATATATAGCGAAGTGCGGAAAAGAAATGCAACTGCCGCCGCAATCAGCAAGTATACAGCCGCATAATATGCAATAATTTTGGGGTTTTTCTTGACAAATTTCATTATTTTTCCCTGCATTACAAATATCGGCAGCAGCCCACGGACATAGAGCAGCCGAAAACTCATATCCCTATTGCCGCGAAAATGCCGTTCAATTGAACTTCAAAATTTTCATTTTATTAAAACTGTTTTTGTTTATTATAACAGGAAATAAAAGTTTTGTCAATATAACGTATATGTGCTGTTACGGCACCGAAATTTCTAAGTTGTTAGTCATTCATACGTTCTGCATTGAATCCTAAAGTCTGTCATGTCATTCAATAAGGAGAATTTACAAAGCGAGCCTTTTAGTGCGTGACTTATGGTACTTATATGTAGTTGGTGACTTGCTTTAATTTCGCAGAAATCAATCCTTTGTCACGGAGTGACTGAGGATTGTCAAGGCGGACAGAATAATGCCTGAATACCGTAAATGACTTTAAAACCCCGCTGCCTCATAGCAGCGGGGTTTTGATCAATATCTATTGAAATGTGTATTCAGCCAGGCTATGCAGATATCGAGCCAGCCTTTGATGCGGGCATTATACTCGGCGTCCTCGGGCTTTGAATAGACGGTGCCGTCGGCGACAGAAAAGCCGTGATATCCCCTCTCGTAAATATGCATCTCAAACGGCACTCCCGCTTTATCGAGGGCGGCGGCATAGGCAAGGGAATTCTCTATCGGCACACAGCCGTCCTCCCTTGCGGCGACGATAAAGGTCGGCGGGGTATTCGCGTCAACCTTTTCATCGAGCGACGGGATAGGCTCGGCAAGGATCCTGCCTATCGACGAGAGGATACAGGGGTAACCGAGCACGCAGGCGGCGGGTCTGACCCTGCCCATGGTGCCCAGAGCGGCGCAGAGATGGCCGCCCGCCGAGAAGCCGATAGCGGCGATATGCTCCGGCTCAACGCCCCATTCCTCGGCGTTGGCGATGATAAGCTCCATTGCCTCCTCTGCGTCATTCAGCGGCCTCGGGAACTTTGCGGCGCCCTTACCGACCGAGTAACGCAGCACGAAGGCGGCGTAGCCCTTGGCAAGGAAGGAGAGCGCAATCGGCTCCGCCTCCCTGTCCGAGCACATCATATACGCGCCCCCCGGTATCACGAGGATAGCCGGACGGGTCTTATAATTCGGCATTTCATCCGAGGCGGCGGGGAGATATGCGGTCAGCGTAACGCCGTGGTTCGTCAATTCCTTAACAAAAGTCCGCATATTCTCACCTCAGTAAGTGACCTTGAGGGTCTTTATCTCAAAGGGCTTGAAGGTCAGCTCATTGCCGCCGAATTCGCCCTTGACCTCTTCAAGCATATTTGTTATCTCGACCTTCTTTGCGCCGCCGAAGAATTCAACGGGGCAGACGGTGTAAGTGCCCTCGGCCTCATAGAGCCTGACGATGAACGCCTTTTCGTTATCCTCGCAGGGCTTGATGACCTCGACAATGACGTTATCCGCCTTGGGAAGCACGAGCGCCGACGAGTTGAAGCCGCCCTTGCCGACAACGGCGGGCACGTTAAGCTCATAAGCGGGCTTGATAACCTCGTTTGCGCCGAAGCCGCCGACATGAGGCAGGAACGAATAAACAGTCCTGTGCAGGCCGTGATCGCCGATATAGTCGGGCCTTGTGCCGCCCTTGTGGAGCGACAGGCGCATATTGCCGCCCTCAACGCTGATGGCGTATTTGCCGTCGTTGAGCACTGCCGCGCCGCAGCGGGTCTCGGAAAGGTCGGTATATTTATGGTTGACGACCTCAAACTTCGCTTTCTCAATGGTATTGTTGCGGGTGGTGGGTCTGAGGACGTTGCCGTACTGTATCTCAAATCTGGCGTAATCGCTGTGGAGAGAGGTGTCGAAGGCGGCCTTCATGAAGCGGTGGTCATCCTGCCAATCCATGAGAGTGTCGAATCTGACCTCGGCGGTGTCGGCGAAGTAGAAAGCGTCCTGAGTGACGGTCGACTTCTTGGAGACGGAGTATTTGCTCCTGATGACCACGGCGGCTGCGCCCGCGGAGACGACTTCACGGCTGAGCAGCTCGGAATGATCGGCAAATTTGCACTCAAGGTCGGCATCGACATCCCAGTTATCCCATGCGGTGGGGACATCCTCGGCAACAAGCAGTGTATTGAACGCATAGCCGTCGCCCCTGAGCTGGCGCTTCATCCTCTTATCATAGAACGATGAAATATAGCCCTTACCGTCAAATTCTATCTCGGCGAAGGGGGTGGAAACGCCCTTGCCGGTGAGCTTGACGCTGCTGTCGGCATTCGCCTCGCCCTTGACGAGCTTGAATGAAACGGTTGAGAACGCGGGCACGGTGACGCCGCTGATGATGAGCGTCTCCCTGCCGTCAAGGTCGGTGTAATGCTGCTGCTTGCAGTCGATATCGGCGATATAGCCGGCGGGGCACTCGATGAATATCGGGTCGTTTCTGTCGAACGAAAGGGTATTGGTGACGCTCACGCCGTCGCCCTCGCCCGAAGCATAATCGGCTGAGAGCCTGCGTGCGGTTTCGATGACCTCGCCCGTCTCCTTGAGAGACTGAACGTGAGCGGGGTGGATGCAGGTGCCGGGCAGGATATCGTGGAACTGATTCATCAGCAGCTTCTCATAGAGCGGATGGATATGCTCGTCGGAGGCAACCTCGCCGCCCTTGACCGCCTTGCCGACAGTGAGTATCTCAAGGTCGCGCAGCGCAAGCTCGGCTTTCCTGTTATTGCGTTTTATATTATGCTGGTTGGTGAGCGTGCCTCTGTGAAGCTCAAGATAAAGCTCGCCCGCATAGGTCGAGGGATTCTTCACTCTCTGCTCAAGGTCGGTCATAAAGTCGCCGACGGTGGTGTAATAGGTCTTGCAGCAACCGTTGAGGTCGGCAACACGCCTTGACTCCTCGATCATCTCAAACTGCGGTCCTCCGCCGCCGTCACCGTAGCCGAAGGAGATAAGGCGCCTGTCTGTAACCGATCTCTCCTTAATGGAGGAGCCGTTTTTGCCCTTGCCGTAGACATGCTTGCTCAGATCGTCGGGGGCGGGCCAGCAATGGGTACGGTTGAAGTGGGTGAAGACCTTGGTGCCGTCGATGCCCTGCCAATAGAAGGTATCATAGGGGAAGATGTTGGTATCGTTCCAATCCATCTTGGTGGTGAGGAAGTAGTCAACGTCGCAGCCCTTCATTATCTGAGGGATCGCGGCGCTGTAGCCGAAGGTATCGGGCAGCCAGAAGCAGTTGGAGGTGTAGCCGAAATACTTCCTCGTGAAGCGCTGACCCCAGAGGAACTGACGCACCATGGATTCGCCCGAGGTGATGTTGCAGTCGCATTCGACCCAAACGCCGCCGTTCGGCTCGTATCTGCCTTCGGCGACCTTCTCTTTGATGCGCTCAAAAAGCTCGGGGTAATTCCTGCGGATCATATCGGAGTGGCAGGAGGAGCTTTGGATGAATTTATACTCGGGGTACTGCTCCATAAGGGAGAGCTGATTTGAATAAGTCCTGGCGCATTTCTTCTCGGTCTCGGGGACAGTCCAAAGCCATGCGGTATCCATATGCGAATGGCCGATGATGCCTGCGGTGGGGGCTTCGGGACCGTTCTTGACCGCAAGAGCCTCTTTCATAAAGGGCTTTGCCGCGCGCAGAGCCTCTCTGAAGGTCTCGTCGTCGGTATCCTCGTATGAATAGTATACTCTCTTATGCACCTCATAGAGGGTGTTGACGAGCTGGCCTCTTCTGAATGAGGTCTCGGGCAGAGCGGCGGTAAGCTCGTTGAGCACGCGCAGGTCAAAATAGAACTCCTGCATCTCATAATCCTTAACGCAGATGTCAATGCCGCCAAAATGATAGTTATAATCAAGCAGCTTATGCTCCTCAAAGGGCATGGTGCCCCTATATGCGTGGCCAGCATAGACCTCGAGGGCGATCTCTATCTTCTCCCCCGCCTTGGCCTTTGACTTGAGCAGGTCGCAGTAGTGATTGCCGTGACCGGTGAAAACTATCTTGGTGGCAAAGGTGCCGAACGGCATACCGTTGACCCAAAGCAAAGTCTCGTAGCCCTCGGTATGGGGCTTTATAAAGATATCCTTGCCGTCAAGCTCGGCGGGCACGGTGAACTCGGTCTTGAACCAGCAGTATGAGCCCTCGCCTCCCCAGCCGAAGCCCTTGTCAACGGGCTTAAAGAGGGAATCGTCGGGTATCTTATGGAGCCTTTCGGTCGTCTCGTAGGCTCTTGCGCCCACCTCGGCGACCTTGCTGAAAATTCTCGGCTCAAGCATGGCTTCAAATCTCTCGAGCTTGCCGAGCATACGCTCAATTTGTTTCTCTGTGAACATACTTCACTTTCCTTTCAGTCCAACTTATTGATAGGGCATACCCTCATGCAGATGCCGCAGACCGCGCCTCTGCCGATATGCTTAAATTTATCTTTCATATAGCGGCTGCACGCCTCGGGGTCGAAAATCTCGCTGCGCTCCGTCCCCGGCGACCAGTCGCCGCCCTTTATCGCGTGGGCGGGGCAGGCGTTGACGCAGATATCGCAGCCGTTGCAGCTATTCTCCGCCGGCTCGCTCGGGCACTCAAACGGGCAGTCGGTAAACACCGTGCCCAGGCGCACAAGGCTGCCGAATTCGGAATGCATAAAGAGCGAATTGCGCCCTACACTGCCGAGGCCCGCAAGGCAGGCGGCTTTTTTATGGGAATATCTGCCCTGATAATTCCAGCCGTCCTTATTGATGCTCTGAGACGCCGCAACGGTGATGTAGCGGTATCCCCTGCGCTGCAAAAACAGCCCCGTCTGAAGCAGCATCGAGTCTATAAATGCGTTTACGCTCCTGTAGTGATTAAAATATGTATGGGTCGGCTCATCGCCTATCTCACGAATTATCGCCTCGGAGAGACGCACGACTATGCTCACTCCGTAAGGCAGCGGCGCAGCTTCGTCGGCAAAGAAGCCGACATCCGAAACGCCCTTCTCAAGGAGAAATTCCCGCAGCTCGCTCTGAACGCTCATCATTTCACCCTTGCCTCAAAGCAGAGCCAGCCGCCGCTCTCGTGCCGCTCAACAACCTCAATACCGTTCTCGGCAAAAGCCGCAAGCACATCCTGCTCCCTCGGCTCGATTATGCCCGAGGTGATGAATACGCCGCCGTCGTTGAGATATTTCTTAACGTCACGGCAGAGCACGATGATGATATCCGCCACGATATTTGCGACGATTATATCGAATTTGCCCGTGACCTTATCGGTCAGCGAGCCTTTGAGAACGGTGAATTTCGGCTCGTCGAAGCCGTTTGTCCTGCCGTTCTCCTGAGCGGTCTTGACGGCGAGAGCGTCGATATCGACGCCGACGGCGCTGTCAGCTCCGAGAAGCAGACCCGCGATGGAGAGTATCCCGCTGCCGCAGCCGACGTCAAGAATGCTCTTGCCCTCGTGAGCGTATTTCTCAAGGCTCTCAAGGCAAAGGCGGGTGGTGTCGTGAGTGCCCGAGCCGAAAGCAAGACCCGGCTCAAGGTGAAGCACGGCGCGGTCGCCCGCGTCATACTCCTGCTCCCAGATGGGGCGGATGAGCAGGCGCTCGCCGACGGGCATAGGCTTGAAATACTTCTTCCAATTATTCTCCCAATCGGCGTTCTTGCAGACATTCTCGTCTATCTCATGAGCTATCCCCTCGGCGGTCAGCCTCTCGGTGAGGAAAGACACCGCTTCGTTGGGATTCTCCTCGGGTGAAATATAAATATGCACTATGCCCTTTGACCTGTCTTTGGCAAGCAGATCCTCGTCAATGAGGTCGATACGGGCTATCTCCCACGCCTCCTGCTCGAGGGTGCGGTAATCCTCGATATAGATGCCGTAGGGCACGACCATCTGGGCGATATCGCCCGCGCGGTCGACATTGTCGGCGTCGACCGTGATCTTTATCTCAGTCCAGTCCATTTGTTACTCCGTAATCAATATTTATTGTGAACATCCTCGGCGAAGCAGAGCATATCCTTGACCTCGATGACCGTGCCGTCGTCGAGGATAGCCTTGCCGTTCATCCTGCCGAACACCTGATGCTGATCGGTGACGATGAGCTTCACGTCTATCTTTGCAGCTCTGTCGATGATGGGCGTGAACTCCATCTCAAATCTGCCGTCGCTCGAGGTGAAGGTCCACGGGTCGGTGTAGCCGCTCGCGGGGATATTGAATTTAACGTCGTCGAGCTTGTGGCACTTGCCGTCGTAGAAGAGTATGTTTTCGCTCGCCGCGGTGGTGTCGCCGAAGCCGTAGCCGATATTGAAGCCGAAGGCGTGACCGTCGATATCCATGTTGCCCGAGCCCCAATACCAGGTGTTGTCATAAGTCCAGACGCCTCTGCCCCAGTCGAGGGTGCCGAAATCGGTGGCGGGGTCAAATATGTATTCCTTGCCGTCGAAGGTCGCCTTGCCGCTCGCTCTCATGCAGTTGATCTTCTGATTATAATAGAAAGCGGTGGCTTTCTCCTTCCACGGGGTGGCGATGACCATGGTATCCATCTTGGGCTGCTCAAGGGTTATATCGCAGGAGAAGGTCTTGCCATCGTGGAACTTCTTGAAGTTGCAGAGCAGGCGGCGCTTGCCCTCTGACACCCTGAACTCCATATCAAGGCGCTTGTCGTGATATACCGTGTTGCCCCTCTCGCTGGTGGTCGGGAGCTTGAATTTGCCCATGGGGAAAGCGTTGAGGATGGTCTCGGTATGCTCCCAGGGAATTGAGAAATCGAGCAGAGTAGCCGACTGGAGGCCGATATAGCCGTCATCCGAGAGGGTGAGAGCCACGCCGAAATTATTCTTCTCGGAGATTATGAGATAATAATCCCACTCCTTGATCCTGAATTTCGGAGCCTTGATGGCGTTCCTGTCGTATACCTGACAGAGCTTCTTTGACCAGCCCGGCTCTCTGAGAGTGCCGTCGGCGTTAAGTAATGGCTGCACCTTGGTTACTTCATGGTTTCTCATAATATTTCCTCCTGTATGTTATTCATTAATAAGATTCACTTTATCCTCTCCGCCCCTGCCGTGGTTATAGAGATTCCTATTGTCGAGCGCCCACTGGCGAGGCGTGAACTGACCCGCTTCAACGGCGGAAACGGCGTGATTCATTTCATAGAGCCTTGCGTCAAGCAAGTCAAGCTCCGAGAGCAGCTCCGCCTCGATAAACATCGGCAGCTTTGCCGCGCCGAACTCGGGAGTGCCGTGGTGAGAGATGAGCATATGCTCAACGAGGGTCAGGGTCTTGTCACTGATGCCGTTCGCCCTGCCTATGCGGTCGACTATGACCGCGCCCATTACGAGGTGACCAAGCAGGTTGCCCTTGACGGTGTAATCGCTCGCAATGCCCGTTTCGGCGACATCAAGCTCCTCTATCTTGGCGATATCGTGCAGTATCGCGCCGGAGGCGAGCAAGTCGAAATTCACGAAGCCGTAGATGCCGCAGACTGCCTGAGCGAGCCTGAGGATCGACAGAGTATGCATGAGCAGACCGCCCCTGACGGCGTGATGCAGATTCTTGGCGGCGGGCCAATACAGCAGCCTGTCGCGGTATTCACCTATGACGCTGAAAACGAGAGTCTGAAGCTCGCCATCCTCAAAATCGGCCACGATGCGCTCGATCTCGGCAAGCATATCCTCGCCCGAGAAGCAGGCGGAGGGCACATAGTCCTCGATCCTCGCGTTATCCTGCGGCAGCACCTTGCGTATGCGCTCCACGCGGAACTGGGTGGTGTCGTTAAACGGCACATAGCTGCCGCGCACCTTGACAAAATCAAATTTGGCAAAGGCGGTTGACGGCGTTTCTTTATAATCCCAGAGCTTTGCGCCTATCTCGCCGCCGTTATCGGCAAGCACGAGATCGAGGTAGGGTATGCCCTTGGCGGTCAGCTTCTTATCGACTGATTTTATCAGGCAGAAGCCCTCATAGGCTGCGCCCGTGCCTATCTGAACGAAATTCATGGAAACTCCCCTTTGAGGTTTTATCATTTATTAATTGTAACATATAAATTTTTAAAATACAAACTATAATTTCACATATCTCACACTTTTTTAGCTTGACAAATCGCACGGCGGGAGTATAATGATATTACAATATTATTCTCGGGGCGGGGTGAGAATCCCCACCGGTGGTAAAGTCCACGACTCGGGCACAAACGCCCGACTGATGCGGTGAAACTCCGCAACCGACGGTAACGCGCTTTTAGGCGTGAAGTCCGGATGAGAGAGAATGCCGAAAAAGCGTTTCGCCCCTCCGCGTTTGCGGGGGGGATTTTGTTTTTTCGCTCTCTAAGCAACCTCCGAATTAAGGAGAGATAATCATGCAAAACAAAAAAATCATACGCCTTGCAATAGCGGCGATGCTCACGGCGCTGTCCGTCGTCTCGCTCTACGCTATCCGCCTGCCTTTGATACCCTCTGCGCCGTTCCTCGAATACGACGCCGCGGATATCCCCGTGCTCATCGGCTCAATGCTGCTCGGCCCCGGCATGGGGCTGCTGATGCTGCTTGCCGTGTGCGCCATCCAGACCTTCACAGTCAGCGCCGCAAGCGGCTGGATAGGCTTCGTGATGCACCTTGCTGCCTCGGGCATGCTGGTGCTCATTGCGTCTATTATTTATAAGAAAAAGCCGAGCTTCAAGCGGCTGATAATCGGCCTTGTGCTCGGCTCGCTCGCCATGACGGCGGTCATGGTGCCGCTGAACATAGTATTCACGGGCATATTCCTCGGTCAGGGCGCAAAGAAGGTGGCGGAGCTGCTGATACCCGCAATAATCCCCTTTAACCTGCTCAAGGCCTGCATCAATTCCGCGGCAACGGTCGCGATATTCGCCCCGACGGCAAAGATACTCAAAAGATACACCGACGGACTGTAATTATTCATCATCCCGACGCAAACGGCATAAACTTCTATTGTAAAGACAATGGAGGGATGCCAATGAACTGCTGCATAACCGAGCTGAGATGCAAGGAGGTTATCAACAAGGCGAACGGCTGCCGCATAGGGCTTGTGAGCGATATCGAGGTGGATTCCTGCTGCGGCCGCGTGGTGGCGATAATCGTCTACGGCAGACCGAGATATTTCGGTATCTGCGGCAGACGTGAACGCATAAGGATATGCTGGGAGGATATCGACGTTATCGGCGAGGATACCATCCTCGTGTGCAAGGTGCCGCCCTGTGACAATCCGAGGAGAAAAAGAACATAGCAAAAGGCACGTCCAAAGACGGGATTTTTGTTTTGTATTATTCAATATTTGTCATTCGTTAAATGCGCAGGATTTTCCAATGGAATGCACCCTTCAGGCGTTTTTTAAAAAATTTGTTTTGAATAAAGTACAGTTAAATATTTTAATGAGCGGAGCAAACACTTCATTTATCGAAATACTATTGCACCAAATTAATATTATTTAACTATCAGAGCAGCAAAACTTTAAATTTTGCTGCTTTCTTACTTATTCTCTTTCAATTTTCACTAAACCCGTGAAAAAAACTCTCTGTTCGTGGTATTGAATCGAAGAGCTTAATATGCGATAATATATTCAGAAAGAGGCGCCGCTTTCAATCATTGAAAGAGAGGTTCTACTATGAAACTGAATATAGGCGAAACGATAAAAAGAATGCGGAAAGAAAGAGAGATCACGCAGGAGGAATTTGCACAGGTACTCGGTGTGTCGTGTCAATCCGTGTCACGTTGGGAAAATGGCTCGTGCTATCCTGATATTGAGCTTGTGCCTACCATTGCATCTTTTTTTGGTGTTTCCACCGATAATCTTATGGGTGTCGATGAAATAACGGAAATGGAAAATGTAGAAAAATATCTTGAACGCTTTCAGCTTGCCATAAGCAGAGGCGAGATAGATGAGTGTATTGCTGTTGCCCGTGAGGGGGTTAGGGAATATCCGAATAATTACATTCTGCTCGATAAACTGATGTATGCTCTTTTTGTCTCGGGCGATGATGACGGTAACATTCCGGAATGGAAAGAAAATATGGAAATGTATGATTCCGAAATCACTGCCCTGGGCGAAAGAATTATGAAATATTGTCCTGATCAAAGCATACGGCTTGCGGCAACCGCGAGACTTGCGTTTAATCATTGTCTGCATGGGAGAAAAGAAATCGGCAGAAAAATTTACGAAACACTGCCCTCGATGAAAAACTGCCGTGAATTGCAGATATGGTGGGCACTGAAAAAAGAAGAAGAGCTGCCTTTTTTGCGGGACTCGATTATGAAAAGTTATGAAAATCTGCATTCATTTATTTGGCTTTTAGCGGATGCGGATGTAGTTGATAACGAAACAGAGCTTATTGTGTTGAAAAAAGTGTTTGAATTGGAGAAGCTTATCCTTGACGGCAACAGACCAAACAATAATTGGGGCACAGCGTGGCTCAATTTTGATATTGCCAAAAGATATGCGCTTTTGAAGGATTACGATAATATGTATAAGCACCTGCATCTGGCTGTTGAAGATGCGAAGGCTTTTGATAATCGTCCCGATAAACAGAGATACAGTGCGGTATTAGTCGGCGAAATAATCGAGCGAAAAACCGATTTCGAGACTGCTGACACAAGAACTCTTTGCGAAATACTTCGAGATAAATGGATGATTCATGATGAGTTTGATTCGGTGCGCGATACCGCTAAATTTAAGGCAATTATAAAAGAACTCAGCGAATAATTTTTAAGTGTCAAAAATTCAAGACGTCACCATACGCAAACTGTGCGCTCCGCTTCATGGATTGAAATAATTATCATGTTTAACTAACAGAGCAGTAAGACTAAAACCTTATTGCTCTGTTTTACTTTACCTACCGATCCAAACACCGACTCTGCTACACCCGGCCACACTAACAGCAAGTACAAGTCAATCTCCACTTTACATAATTTTTGTGCCGAACTCAGCGCGAAAAATGGCATATATACGGAATTTTGCCGATGATATTGACATAAAGTTGAATGATTGGTAGAATAATATCGAACCGGATAGCAACGGCTAACCGGTTGACTTTAAGATTTATAGCTAGCTAATGCTAATCGAGAAAAAGTACTGTGACGCCATAAGGGCGGCCTCAGATAAAGCTAAGCCGCCCTGTAAAAAGTCTTTTGCCCTGTGGCTTCGTTAAAAATGCTCGCAA